>Ga0187886_1000024_pt1 | contig 224703 bp, 192 predicted proteins | sample June2016WEW_20_1_FD_133001 | JGI IMG/M metagenome (GOLD analysis project Ga0187886, IMG submission 133001) | Peatland microbial communities from SPRUCE experiment site at the Marcell Experimental Forest, Minnesota, USA - June2016WEW_20_150 | ecosystem: Environmental > Terrestrial > Soil >...
AGGGTGAGGGCAGCCGTCGCGTCGCCCGGGAGCTGTATGTCGAACACGGCGGCGTCCAGCATGTCGTCGATGTGCTTAATCCTAGACTGCAGCTCCTTATTGACAGCTTGGCTCCGGGCGCCGTGCAAAAGCTCCTTTAGGAGGTTCAGCCTTTCGCTATTCAGTGTCTCGGTGTTGAGCCCCCCCGCTTGGCCTGGCAGGGGGGCGTCCTTGCGCCGGGAGCCTTTTGCCAAGTATTCCATGAAGGACCTGGCCCGGTAGTTTTCCGAGACGCGGAAGAGCTCGCGCTCGAAGGTCCCGAAAAGGTCCTTCAAGGACAGCTTATAGTAGAGATCGATAAGAGCCTGGAAGGGCTCGCGGCTTCGGCTGTTGAACTCGGCCCGATTGGTGTCATTGGGTATTCGGGTGCCTGCGTTGTTGATGACACCGAGGGCCTCGTTATAGAGGGCAAGCGCCTGCCCGTAATCATTCCGCCACTCGGCGCAGCGTCCGAGGCCTTGGGTCGCCCTGATCAGCTGAAGAATGTCTTGACTTTGTCTGGCCGCGCCATGGGCTTCGCGGTAATACCTCTCCGCTTCCACGACCTCGCCCTTCTTGAGGGCGATCGCCGCCAGATTCAAAAAAGTCATCCCGGCCAGGGCCGACGTATTGTCCGCTTTGACCTTATCCATAACCGGGAGGAGCAGGGCGTTCGCTTCATCAAGACGGCCCTGGTCTATATAGACGCCGGCCACGCCGTTCAGGGCGTATCGGCTGAGATCCCCGCCGCCCTGCCCCTTCTTCAGGTTGAGATAACTCTTGAAGCATTCCAGAGCGCGCGAGTTATATTCCGGATCCTGGAGGTCTATCGCGAGAGCTTGGAAGGTTTGCCCAATATTTATCAATAGCGCGGATTGGAAAGGGGCCGGGTTCTCGGGATCGATTCGATTTATAGCATCAGTAATATAATCAAGCGCTTTGGCATAGTCTCCAAGAGCGACATAAACGCTGGCAATATTATTGAGGCAGACGATAGTGTCCCGAGATGGTTTAAGATCGCGGATATGAAATAAGGCTCTCAGATAATAGCTCAGAGAATGAGAATAATCATTTTTCAAGAGATAATAATTGGCGATATTGTACGCTGCCCGGCAGGCCTCTACCTTTAGATTGAGCCCAAGGGCCAGATTCAGGGCCTGAGCATTCAAGTTCATGAATGTCTTCCTGGCATCTGGGGATCCAAAGTAATTAAAGCTCCATGTCCTTAGGAGCTTGGGCGCATAAAACCCATTACCTGCAGAAGAAGACTTCCGCCACGCTTCTGCGAACCGCTGGTTTGAGCCGGCCAGGTCCCCCTTGGCCTTCAATTCTAGTGCATGGGAGTAATGCTCTTGGAGCGCGAGTTCGGCTTCGATGGCTGATTTTTCTTCGCGAAGACCCCGGGAGGTGGCGATATCAAGTGCTGTTCGACAGCTCTGTATGGCTTCCGGATTACGAGCGACGTACCAATAAAGGACAGCCAAATAACGGAAAACTTCTAATCGGTCACGGTCCTCTGTCCTGAGCAGGCCAAGCCGTTCATTAAAATGGGAGATGGCCGGCTCATATTCCCCTTTCTCTAGCAGGTCCTTGCCGACCGCAACCCAGGCTTTTTCGTTTAACGTGCTCGGGGGAGATATCGCCCCAAGCTGTCGAGGCGAGAACACGGGTCCCAGGATGGCAAAGACAAGAATCAGATTGAGCCGCCAATCCCGAGAGTATAAGGACAAAGTATTTCTCCGCCTGTCCACCAGAGGATGGGCATTAGGTTACCAGATTCCTCCTGACAATACAAAAAGCGGGCGCCATACCTTGCATTTTGGGATTATAGATAAGGTAGAAATCGGAAAAAAGCGCTTGTCGAAGAAATTCGACGTAGATCTCTGGTCTTTATGAATGAAGGAGAAAGATAATGAAAAATTCAATTTCTAAAAATGTTGTCCTTATCGCCTTCACCTGCGTTTTTTCCGTAGGCTTGGTGATCGCGGTCTTGAACGCCGGCTCCTCTTCTCCGAAGAAGGACCCCTACATCGAGGTGGGCGGCGGTAAAATTGCGTATGTCCCCAGGACTACGCAATACGTGAAATTCAACGGCCAGATTCGAAAAATTGCCAGGTTCGCTTCGACTCTTAGCTCAAATGAAAAAGACTGCAAGTGCCCGAATTGCTGCGATGGGTATTGCTATGTTATCGTCTTCACCAACGGCAGTTCCATCATTGGCCCAATCATCATATTATCCGTGATCTGGTTTGCATGCTAACCTGAGGGAATTCGCCGGGATCGTCGTCAACTAGGATGGCGCGGGACGCAGCGTTCTCGGCCTGATAACCCGATTCCAGCCTTGCCGTCTTCGAGCCTGAACTTGCCGCCGCTGCGCTCAAAATTGTTCAAAATATGAACGCAATATTTTTTTGAATTTTCAGGTATTTTTCCGGAAAATTCGGGTCTTTCTAGTTGGAGGTAACTCTTTTTGCCCCTAGTTTGGTTGAGCCTGCGTCAAGAACAATAGAAGAGCCGAAGTCATAATCCGGAAAGGGGAGAGAACCATGAGAGTGAACAACATCAATGGCACCAGTGGCAGAACCTGCACATGCGGCAGCTGGCTAGACCACTGGAAATATTTTAGCGGCCAAGCGCTTCCAGTTTACTGCCCTGAAGTGAAGTGCACTCAAAAGCCCGAAGTCGGCGCACATGTCCAGGTAGGCAGCTCTACTGACAGCAATTGGTATATTATCCCGCTTTGCAAGAAACACAACGAAGAGACCGGCAAATCAATAGATATTAGCGACTATGTAGCGCTAGTCTCGGCCAACGTAAGCAATACTTGTGGCAAGCATTAACTGAATAGAAGGGGACCATTTTCCCGGGTCGCCGCATTCATTTTGATGCAATTCCGCCCCTTGTTTTAAACCATTCATCAATTTCGTCTTTATACGCAAAGACGCTTGACCGAAGGGACTTATCATTTATTTTACGGACTGGAAGGCCAAGATCTTTAGCCCATCGATGACAGGTCCTAATTTCTCGATTCACGTATGTCGATATCTCTTTCCAAGAATCAAGTCTTTCCAGGTTCATCATTCAACCCCTTCTTGATCAAGGTGAATTTTGCACAGGATTCCTCGGCGACTTATATTTTTTACACTACTAAAGACCATAGATCTTATACAAAGTTCTTAAAATTATATAAAAAATTCTGTCCCAACCAAGTAAACCGAGCGTCTGCCATTGAAATATGCAATCCATATACCCTACAGCATTTGTAATGAGCATTGGGGGATGTGATTAAGAACCGGAAGGATGTAGAGCCGAAGGAGGGCATGATTTGCGCCTTCTGGCTTTGAGATCGGCATGCCGTCACGGTCAAACGGCTGATCAAGTGTAATAAGGGTTACCGTATCATCTAATCGTTTATTAATAAGTATGTTACAGATCAACTCGCAGGGACCGTCCGGGCCAGAGTGTCAAGTTTTTGTCGTGTTGGATCCAGAAATTTCTTGCGTTTTTCGTTGGAGGCTAAATAGCCGAAAAACTCACGTTATGTCTGGACCATTTTTCAGGGACGAAGTCACTATGCTTACCCAGAGACAGGCGGAGGATAAATCGCTCATGCGGGCTGAGCGGAAAGCCGGTCTCTTTCCTTGGCTCAGACCTTATATCCCGTTCATTTTCTTGATCTGCGGCCAATATGGGCTCTGTGACAAATGCGACTGGAAGTCGTTTAAAGAGTCTCCTTTGCCGGGAACCGTTTCTGGCCAAGCCTGATCATAAACACGCCATGCCAGTTTTGCCTGGCCAGTGTAAATCAACTCGATCATCCAAGCCCATAAGTCCACAGGCGGGCTCTTCTGTTGCCAAGAATCGGCCTTGCGAATCTCCTGGACCTTGGATTCAATTTCCGATGCAGGTGGTGCGGGTTTCCGCATCAAGTCCTCGGCCAGCACATAATGATCATCTTGAAAGCGCAATATGATCGTTGGAGCGGGAGATTCCGCGAAGTCCGTATACACATAGGCAAATGTGAAATCGTTGCCAACAAACTCGAGCTTCTTATCTCCGTCAAGGTCCTTAAAATATGCCAACCCGCCATGCTGAGCCTGGATTTCCGCCACTTCCCTGAATTCGCTTCCGATTTCGAATAAGTAGAAGCCGAAACAGCAATGGGCGCCCCCGGTCCATTCGGAGATCAAAAGATTGGGGATGCCTTTGCCGGTCAGGTCACGCCCCATAGCGACGAGTTTGTTACCCTCATCGTTATCCTGGTCCGCCAAGCCAATATAGAAATGGTTGCCTGCTTTCTGGTAGATTAACTTGCCATTTTTGTATACTTCGAACCTTCCAAGCCCGTTATCAAGACCGCTATAGGTCTTGACGACATAACCCTGAAAAGATTGCTCTTCGTCCGGTTTCTTGCCTGATCCGGCGCCGCCCTGCGTCTGAGTTAGAGCGCAAAGAACGACGACGGCCATGAGCATCACGACTAAATAAAATGCTCTTACGATCTTAAGATGCATATTCCTCCCCCTCAATGATAGAAGTGAATTGTAACTGGATGCTCATAGGTGTATCACACACTACTTTTAGACCTGCCCTGCACAAATTTATCACCGCTGAAGTGAGGTTTGCAAGTGTTTGAACCTGCCCCCATGAACGCCCAGTACTGGATCCTTGGAAGTTGTTGATTTTCTCGGGGTAACAGGGGAAAAATATGAAATGCCCCTGGCCTGACTCGAACAGGCGACACATGGATTAGGAATGCACAAACGCCAATTCCCAGGATACACGCTAACTTTAAATATATTAATAAGATAAGCTCATGGCACGAACGTTCATCATGGGTTAGTTGTCAACTTTTTGTCGTGTCGGATACGAGTTTTCGCGTACTTCGCTGAAGGTCTCGAAGCCAGAAAACTTTCATTATGATTGGACCATTTTTATGGGATGAGGTCCCCGATTGCCGGGACTTCCCCCAAAAACAGGGGCTGATTTCGCCTAACGTTTAGATTTACTTAGACTTACACAGAATTCCATCTGGAATCGAACAACCGGGTTATTTGCGGTCGATTTCGATGTTTTGCTTGGCGCCGCCGTGGGAGACTGAGATCATGATGCCGAATCCAATCAGTATTACGATTCCGATCACTGTCCATATCACGCCGATGCGGGCCAAAACTCCCATTTTCCAGAGCGCGGCCAGGACACCAAGGATGAGCACGACATAACCGATAAGATATATGCCGGTCCGTTTCATGATGACCCTCCTGTGTGTAACATACTATAGCGGTGAATAGAGATAATAGCAAGGTTCTATGCGGATCTGATCGACATTATTCGTCGAGGAAACGCCAGGATACTCACCTCATTCCTAGTAGAGGGGAGAATCCCCATGAAATCGAAAAAAAACCGTGCCCTCGTCTACGAGCGCGCACCCGGCGCGGCCGCTCTTGATGGGAAGGGAAAACGGGCCAACGGTTTGCTCAAGGCTTCGCCGTATCAATTCTTCGCTCCCTTCCTAGTACTCCATGAGATAGTTTGTCTCTAGGCAAACACAGGAAGCGGCTGGCCGGGGTCGGCGTCTTTCCAGAGGTCGAGGAACTTGCGGTAGTTCTGGCTGGCACGGGCCTAATCCCCTTGCTGCTCGGCGATCTTCCCGAGCATATAGAATGCCCTGGCATAGACTGCCCCCCCAACTCCATCGCCCGCAAGATCGTTGTTGAAGGCCGCGTGGTTAAGATTAAGGGACAGATCATCAACTGCGAGGCCAAGGTCCGAGATGAGTCCGGTCAGGAGCTAGCCTCAGGCACGAGCAAACTCATCAAGCTAAAGCCGAGGCAGATCGACTGAAGCGTTTCTGCCTCTTTCTATCTTTTCAACAATTTGAGGGGATTGACGATTTTTCCGAGCGAGAATTTTTTGCCGCTGTTCTCGAATTCAATCGTGTCACCTGTCCTGAGGGCTTCGGACCAGAATAACTCGGGAGTCATCTCCGGGTTGACTTGGCAAGCAAGGGCGTATAGGCCGGCAATATATGGAATGGACCAGCTCCAGCCCCCTTGGCGATAAAAAACATAATCATCGATCTCGGTCGGGCTGGCCGTGCAACGCGAATCCATGGGGACAAGGAGCATCTCAACCCCTTGCGGAGCATCCGGCTGGCCTGAGAAAAACTTTCGGCTCCACCATGAGCCAGGTCTGCAAAAATTGGCGGTATCCGGGTCAGCCATCGGTTCCCGGCCCAGCCCGTGAAAAAAGAACCGATGGCCTGAGGTCTCATAAATGGACGACGAGACGATGAATACGTTCTCTTTTCTGGTCCTCTCGACGGCGGCGGTCACATCCGCATAGCCTTTCTGCTGAGGCGACCAACCGACGGATAGAGAAATGACTCGGATTTTATTCGCGGCCGGCAACTGACGGTTGATCTCTAGGATACGCTCGATGGACTGAGCCAAAAAACTGAAATCCCAATCGAACTTCGCATTATGGAAGTTGCCGTGAGTTTCGGCAATGTAATAAAGGTCGGCACCCGGAGCGACTCCAAGCGTTTTTCCCACGGCGATCGAAGCCACTGCCGGGCCATGCATGGCCGCCACGTCGGTCGGATTATGAATCTCTTCATAGAGGCGGAGTCGGTCTTTATACTCGGCATGATCGACCAAAAGAGTCTGATCGATGATGGCGATGCCCACTCCCTTGCCTGTAATTCCCTTCCGATGAAGATGGTGAAGACCAAGGCCGGGATTCCTCCCGAGTTGCATGATTTGCGCCGGGTCGAATCCCTGGGGCAGGTTTTTTGGCCACCGAGTTTTGCTATCAAAGTCAGCATGGAGGAGGTCGTGCAATCGATTGCTCACGTCCAAGCCCGAAACGTCGGTGCTGCGGAGGTCAACCTGCCAACCCTTTTCGGAATTTGCGTCGTAAGTCGGCAAAGCCTCGAGCTTGCCTCTATGAATTTTGCTGTAGTCGGCCGCCTGAGGGTGACGGATGATCCCCAGGTTCGTTCCGGAGTTGAGATGCGTCTGATAGTCTCCGCCCGTTTCGGTTGTTTGAAGAATATCCGGCAACGTCAGGCCCTTGACGTCCGGCGCATAGACCCACGACGGAGGCTCATTGGTTAGTATAATGTCTTGACCCTGGAAAGATCCCCAGTGACCCCTTTGTTCAAAACCCTTGAATATTCCATCGCTCCCGGCGCTGGCCAGCCAGCATTGGCTGGGATTCGCTTCATTAAAATTATAAATGTACTACCTGTGAACTGAGATTTTCAAGCCTTTAGACTGGCCCCCCTTAAATCGGTCCAGGTATAATAAGAAAAAACCCGGCGGTGACCCTACCCGCCCGAGAGGCGTGGCTTAATATACGACTTTATAACCCATCTCAAGCATAATAGCCTGGAACGGCAGATCGAACTGCTTCAACAAGCTCAGGGCCGAGTCTCCCCTGCGCCTCTTCGGAAAAGATCGTCCAAATCGTAAAAAAATACCTGGAGACGCACAAGGATGTTCTGGACCGTCCCGCTTCAGATCTGGTCATCTCAGCCCTGAAACAACACCTTTTTCCATCTTTCCGATGATCCTTGTCAATGAAATGCTGCCGAAACTCAAAGAGACCTCGTCATCGGTGAACTTCATGGAAAAGGTCGAGGTCACGACATCCCCAAGGATATGGAACTTGAAGATAAAGGTCTTGTCGTCGACCCAAGAACCTTTGCTAGCGACCCGGGATTGTTCGGAATTGTTTCCCATCGACATCCCGGTATCCACGATACTGAAGTTTCCGTCCAAGCCGATCGGAAAATCCAGGGTCTGCTTGCCTATCGTCAGCTTCATCGCGCATTCGCGACCGTTTCTAAAGGAAAGGACGAATGACTGCAGGCCTCGCTTATTGGGCTCCAGGACGTATTTTTTGCCAGTTACTCTGGTGGCGATTTCCGGCATCGGCCCAACCTCTTGAGCCACGGGTCTTTCCAGTTCGTTGAGCAAACCGTTTAGGACTTGGGTGGCTTGGAGATTGGGAGGCAGGGACCCTTCGCTTGAGACGGCCTGGAAAATGTAGGGTTCCAGATACTGGAAAATGGCCCCCTGATTTTCACCGGTAACGACGACGACCATCTTTATGTCCGGTCTGACGATGATATATTGACCGCCCCATCCCCTGGCCTGATACCCCTGGGCAGGAACCCACCACCAATAACCATACCGGATAGCCCTGGGATAGTTGAGGTCGGGATCAATGCTCAATTTCGGAGAAGTTGATTCTTCGACCCATTCTCTTGGTACGACTTGCTGACCGTTCCACATTCCTTTATTGAGGTAGAGAAGGCCAAACTTGGCCATGTCCCTTGGTTTCAAAAAGAGTTCCGCACCTCCCAGGTAGATTCCCTTGTTATCTTTGCTCCATTGGACGTCGGAAATCCCCAAAGGCTTGAACAAGAAGGCATCGGCAATTTCCTTAGTGCTTTTGCCGCTTGCCTTCGTCAAGATGGCGGACATCATGTGCGCCAGCATCGTGTTGTATTCGAATTTTTTACCCGGCCTGTCGCGCATCGGGATGGTTTTCCATTGTTCCAGATCGAAGGGCGATACAGGACTGGCGGTTTCCTGATCGTAGCTCCACGTCAATCCCGCCGTCATGGTCAACAGGTGACGGAGGGTGATGTCCCTTTTTTGGCGGTCATTCACATACTCCGGGTAGAATTCCGACACCTTCTGGTCGAGGTTTTTTAGGTACTTTTCCCTGAGGGCAATCCCCACCAGGGCTGAGAGGACGCTTTTCGAAGCGGATTTGACATTGTGCAAAGTCTCTTTTTGGTAGGGCGCAAAGTAACTTTCCGTAATCAGATACCCGTTCCTGACGATCAGGATGCTATGAAAGTCGCTGCCTCGCTTCGCCTTTATGTCTTGGAACATCTCCAGTAATTTGCGGGAGTCAACACCCTGTGCTTCCGGCGTTGCAACCTTCCAGTTGTCATCCGGAATGTAGGAGTTAAGAGCTTGGCCGCATGAAAAATAAGGAAGTACGAAACATAATAGAACCATTAGAAGAATAGAACTTAAGCCTCTGGCTTTCATTAAAAACCCTCCAAACCGGAATTTACATTTTGGCTCCCGGCTTCAGGCTTAGTATACGCTCAGCCGCCATCCTTTGATCCTCTGAGTTGCAGTTTCGCATCGGGAGTCGTTTTCGGCTCCGCCAAGCGCCACTTTCGCCCTGCCGCAAGAAACCAAAACTTATAGGAAATTCCTTATTCCGCTGATGACCTAGACGCGGAGCGCCAACGGCTGTGGAAAATTAAGGCTAAACACGACGAGGAAGAGCAGGCAAAAGCGGCTGCCGCAAACCAAAAGGAAAGCCCTTGACCTGACCCGGAGAAGGACGGATGATGTTCTGCGGAAGGAGAAAGCGATGAGGCCCAAAAAGAAACCCCAATGGTTCCGGCATGATGAAGGGAATGTGAGGGAGTTAGAATCGCAACTCGAATGGAAGATATCCCTGATCGTGAGGCAAAGAGTCTCCGTCCTGGAGAAAAAAATTGCCGCCCTGGAGAAAAGTCTGGAAGACATGTACAGTTGGCTATCCGTGCATGCGAGGATGGAGCCGGACCGTGTGAAGAGGATAATACACGAGGCACTGACTCCTTCGCCAACGCCGAAGACCCTGACAATATACAAAGAAATTAAAGCGCGCCGCCCGAGGAAGAAGAAAGGGAAAAAGTGAGATGACCGAAGAAGAACGTATCAAGGATTTGGAGGATAAGCAGCTGAAGGTCGTGAGAGCGCTGATGGCCTATACGGAGAGTGGCTTATTAACCCGACTCCGTATGGACCTTTATGCGACGGGTGTGATGCCCAACCTGGTCTCTCCGAGGAAAAAGAAATAGCGCCCGTCTGAATAAATTGTGGGGGTAACGAACTTGATCTCAAGTCAAGGTAATCCCCAGGGTATATGCCCTTAGGCAATATCCCTTAGGCGCCTGGCTTACTGGGGCAGGATTAGGATATCAGGTAGAGTATCCCAATCATCAAGGATAGACCCATCTCCCCCCAATAAGTATTTATAGGGATGAGGTCCGTGGCTCATATGATGTGATATAATGAGCGGAATTATTAGGCACTGAACCGGGAGATTGATTGCCGTGAAGAAATGGGCCGTTTACTTTTTGTGCGTTCTCACTTTCGCCTGCGGCGCCGTGGCCGCCTATTTTGTCATGCTCTATATACAAGCCAGCAACCATGGACAGGCGTATATGTCAAAGAGTTTTTCGTCTAAGGGAGACGAGACGCCGGTTTATGGGGAAGGCGTCCTCGCGCAAAAGGATCTGATCCCTTTTCCGAAGATCAACAATCTCAATTTCAGGGCAAAAATTCTCGGGCCCACGGGGGCTGTCGAAAACTCGTTGTCGCTCAGCTATATCGCGGAAATATCCGTAGAGAAACTGGATAAGAAAGCCCTCCCGGAGAAGTTCTTCAAGACGTTCGAAGAAGCGAGTGCCAAATGGATGTACGTCCCGCCCGACGACGTCATGTATGAAATATCCTTCAAACTTGCATTATTGGATAAGGACGGCTTCGAGATCTTCAACACCGATTCGCCGACAGAAACCATCCGCTCCGGAGAGCTCAACCGTGTCCAAAATATCGTGGCGGATAAGATTCCTGCGGATATCGCTAACAGGACGAGGGCGATCAAACCTGTTGTCGTACTGAAGAAATACGTTAGGCCGCTCTATCACGAGAAAAGTTCCGCCATTGGCTGAAATCGCTCGCTACGTTCAAAATTGATCTGCCCCCCTTAAATCGGTCCAGGCATAATGGCAGAAGACCCGGCGGTAAGCCTGCCCCCTGGTTTGGTCCATTTCTATGGGATGAGGTCCCCAAAAGAATTATAAAGATATACATTGACTATTCTTATAGATATAATAGACTATTAGAGCCCGTCGTGGTATTCAAGACGACGGAAATTAGAAAGGAGAATCTTATGAAACGAATCGCCCTTGCGATCAGCGCGCTTGTCTTGGTCTTATCAGTCGCCGGTTGGGCGCAGAACACGGCCCAGACGAAGAGCGGGAGTCCGGAACAGGAGCTGTTGAAGCTGGAAAACGAATGGACCGCCGCGATCAGGTCCGGCGATGCCTCGTTCCTCGAGCGGATTTATGCCGCGGACGTTGTCTTGACCGATCAAAACGGGGTGGTCACCACGGGAGCCCAGGATATCGCCAGCACGAAGGCCGGCGAAGTCGTCTATTCGTCCTACGTTGTCGATAATATGAGGGTTCACGTTTACGGAGATGCGGCCGTTGTCATTGGCCGGTCGACCGCAAAAGGGAAAGAAAAAGGCAAAGACTTCAGCCGCCAAAGCCAGTGGACGGATACCTGGGTGAAGATTGCCGGTCGTTGGCAGTGCGTGGCAAGTCATGGCTCGGTGATAGCACAGAAATAGGAGTCCCCTGCCGTCTTCTCGAGAAGTTTTTTAAGGACTGGCCCCTTCATCATTGGAGGGGCCAGTCATCCCCCTCTACTCGAAAAGCTCATTCCCTTCGCGTTCCGGCTTGAAACGAAAGTGAGGATGCTCATGAAAACACGTCTTCCGAGTGCCGCGGTCTTGCTCGCCGGTCTGCTGATTATTTCGCAGCTGGCGGCCGTCGCCTCCGTCAAGAAAAAAGAGGAAGCCGTCGCCTCCATCGAACGGCACAAAGCCGAAATCATCGATCTCAGCGACCGGATCTGGGGCTTCGCCGAAACCGCGCTGCTCGAAACCCGTTCGTCGAAAGCCCTCGCGGACTATGCCGAAAAGCAGGGCTTCACGGTCGAACGCGGAGTCGCGGGAATGCCGACCGCGTTCGTGGCGAGCTACGGTGAAGGCCGGCCGATCATCGGCGTCCTCGGCGAATACGACGCCCTGCCGGGCCTATCGCAGAAAGTCCAACCCGTGAAGGAACCCCTGCAGGCCGGCTCGCCGGGCCACGGCTGTGGGCATAACCTGCTCGGCACGGCGGCCTTCGGAGCGGCCCTGGCCGTCAAAGAACTGATGACCGCGGGACAACTCAAGGGCACGATCCGCTTTTATGGCACGCCCGCCGAGGAATCGGTAGGCGGCAAGGTGTACATGGCCCGCGCGGGGCTGTTCAACGACCTCGACGTCTGTTTAACCTGGCACCCCGACGAAAAGACCCGGTCCGCCGTCGACGGGTCGCAGGCGATTGTCGAATTCTATGTCGAGTTCTACGGCAAGACCGCCCACGCGGCGGCCGACCCCTGGGACGGGCGCAGCGCGGTGGCCGCGCTGGAATTCTTCACGACGGGCCTGAACCGGATGCGGGAATTCGTCAAGCCCACCGTCCGCATGCACTACTCGATTCTGAACGGGGGCGACGTGCCTAACGTGGTACCGGCATACGCCAGGCTCTGGTGCTGGCTTCGCGATTCGAAGGGCGCCGGAGTCAATCAGCTGCTCGGCCGCGCGCGCCGGATCGCCGAGGGCGCGGCCATGATGGCTGATGTCGAATCGAAGCTCACGGTGCAGGGTGGCGACTGGGAGACCCTCGTCAACATGACCGGAGAAAAAGTGATGTTCGCGAACCTCACGTGGCTCGGCCCGATCCAGTTCACTCCGGAGGAACAGGAATTCGCCAAAGAGATCCAGCGCGCGACAGGCTTGGATCCCAAGGGCCTCGACGGCGCGGTTCAGCCGTGGACGGCGCCGAAAGCGGATCCCGAAGGCGGTTCGACGGATGTCGGCGACGTGAGTTGGATCGTTCCCACGCTGAGCATGAACGCCACGACCGCGCCCGTGGACGCCCCCTGGCACGCCTGGCCCGTGGTCGCCTGCGGAGGAATGTCGATCGGACATAAAGGCCTAGTCTACGCAGCCAAGGTCTTGGCGGCGACGATGGTGGACCTCTTCGAAGACGCCAAGACCCTCCAAGCCATTCAGGCCGAGTTCCGGGAGAAGACGAAGGGCGTGGTCTACAAACCGTTTATTCCCGACGGGCCTCCTCCCGTGCCGAAGCATTGACTCACGCCGGGGAGTCCTCGATCGCCTCATTCGGAAGAAATGCCCCTGGCCTGACTCGAACAGGCGACACATGGATTAGCAACCCAGTGGTCCAGCGTTTCAACTGACTGATAATAAAGGGAATTAGAGGGGTCGCAAGTCTGAGTGTGCACAGATTGTGCTCACCTGCGTGCCTGAGAGGATTCGAACCTCCGACCTTTGGATCCCAGGGGGCCAAGTTCATCTTCCAGGTTTTCCCATCATGCCTGGACCAACTTAAAGGGAGTAGATAAAAGGGTGTTCAGGGACGAGCTCGGCAAACAGTCACCCCCCAGATTCGAACAGCCGGGCACAATCCCGGGAGATGCTCGGGCGATCGGACGAGGGGATGCGCCCTCCATCAATTGACTGTCCGTCGCGAAACGCCTATATTGAGTTACGTTTTAGACGTAGGGAGAAATGGACGAGCCGCTTCATACGATGCCTCAGCCAGGCGCTGCCTTGCCGAAACGCAGAATCCACTGGCACGTCTATCTGACCCATTTCCCGATCTCGCTATTCGGCGGGGCCTTCGGCTTTCAGATCCTCCACCTTTTCATGGCGCCGGCCTGTTTTGAACTCGCCACGAATGTAGCGCTCATTGGAGGAACCGCCACGCTGTTGCCTGCGATTATGACCGGATGGTCTGAGTGGAAGACCCATTATCACGGCGCGAAAGGCCTGATCTTTAAGAGGAAGATCATGACGGCGTTCGGCATGGCGGCCCTAAGCTTCCCCCTGATCGTATGGAGGGTTGCCGCTCTGGGCCTCTTCCACGAAAACCGGCAAAGCCCGGTGCACTGGGTTTACCTGGCTGGCAACACGCTCCTCATCCTGGGCGCGATCCTTGAAGGTTACTACGGAGGCCGCCTGAATCACAGGTGACGGACGGTAACCTACTCACCTTAAATCGGTCCAAATATAATAAGAAAAACGGGGCTTTTGAGCCCGAGGCCAAAATCGCTCCTTTACTGGACTGGAAGTGCGAGCCCAAGAAGTAGCCATGGAGTTTTGGTGGACTTTTGGAGGAAAAGACAGCTAAAAACAGCATAAAACAGCATTACCCCGGAAGCTGATATGATTCAACGCTCTTCCATAAGTTATTGATTTCTAGGGGAATAAAGAAGTGCCCCCTATGAATTCCCCCGCCTTTTCAACGGCCAGACGCATTGACTCGCCCGTTTCATGAAGGTATTTAGCGGTCATCTGGATACTTTGGTGGCCTGCAATCTTGGCCACCGTCACAATGTCCGCGCCTGCTCGGAGCATCCAGGTCAGGGCGGTGTGACGCAGGTCATGGAAATGCAGGCCGGTGATGCCGGGATCCTTTTTGTCCTCGGGATTCTTCTTTGCTCGACGGCACGCCGCTCGGAAGGCTGTTTTGACATCCTGGATCGGCCGCCCGGTCATGGGATTATGGAAGACATATTCGCCGCGCCTGGGAACAGCGCCCAGGACCCCTGCTACGGGCCCGGACATAGGGATCTTCCGACCCTTACCGCTCTTTGAGGTGCTGACCGAGATAGAACCTCGAATGAAGTCGATGTCAGACCACATTAGATCCAATATTTCTCGCCGCCTCATGCCTGTCCCAAGGGCCGTGATGAGTATCGGGCGAAGCTCTGGGCCTGCGGCGTTGAGCAGCCGGCGGGCCTCGTCCCCGGTCAGGATCCGCTCACGGCTCGCGGGCTCGCGGAATTTTTTCACCTTCCGGGTTGGGTCGACGTCCGCCTTGCCCCACTCGATTGCCTTAGAATAAATCGTCTTGCAGCAGGCGATCTCACGATTGATTGTGGAAGGAGAGATCCCATCAGCACGGCGGGAAAGTCGGTATTTCTCGATTAACTCAGGTGTAATGTCCAAGAGACTCCTCTCGCGGAAGAATGCATTAAGGTGCGCGATGCTGATCTCGTCACGCTGCCAGGAGCGCTTATTCTGTTTTGCGTAGAGCTCGAGGAATTCCTTCGCGTGAGTCTCGAAGAGGACTTTCTCCCGGGCTCGGAGGCCAAGCCCATACTTCTCGCGCAGGATATCGGCCTTCATCGCCGCGAGCGCGGCCTCTGCCTCCCGCTTCGATTCGCCGATAACGCGGGTGATCCGCTTGCCTTTGCACGTAAAATCAATAACCCATTTCCCGCGACGGTTTCTTTTGATGCTCATTTCCGTGCTTGTTTGACCTTTTACACTCCCAATTTGTATATACCTCCACCGGCTACAAGCCTGTCCGGAATATCGGTCATTTGGAGTTGGTTGTCTTATCCGGCTCCTCGAATTTTGAGTTCTTGACAGCCGCCGGTGGCTGGAAATATGATTTGCATACATCATAAGTTCGAGAAAGGGGTATAGTTTGAGAAAATTGGTCCTAATCCTTCTCTCCGTCTCTGCATTGCTGAGTGTCGCGGGCTGTAAGAGTAGCCCCACGGCTCCCGATGTGAAGACCTTCGTCGGGACGTGGAACGCCACCAAAGCCGAATTTGTCAGCATCGCCAATCCGACCACTAAGCAGGACATCGTCGCGGGGGGGTCAACGTTGACGCTCGTCCTTTCCACCAGCACCTTCGTCTTTACCATCACCGACCCCGGCCAGGCCCCCAAGGTCGCGACCGGGACATGGTCCGCTTCGTCGGACACCTTCACCTTGACGTGGTCAACAGGATTTGCTGGGGAGAGCCAATTCGATTTCGTCCTGAATGGAGACCATTTGACGCTGACCGGCGGCCATTTGCCGTTCGACTTCACCGTCGGCAACTTCGAAGACGCCCTGCTGAATCTCATCCTCGTCCGCCAGTAGGCCCAGGACCGCCGCCGTTTGTTTCAGGACGCACGATCTCTCTGTCCCCCGACATCGGGTAGGGGCATCGACTGAGGCGGCCTTCTCCCGGACGTATTCCTCGATGCCGCGCAACACCCCCAGCTTCCCGATAACGCGGTCGATGAGGATCGTCTGGCCGAGCTACCGTCCGGGTTTCTTTCTCCGTGCTCTTTCGGTGATTTATAATCGATTGATTTTAAAATGATTGCGTCTTCTGGCGTTTCCGAATCCCGCGAGAAAGTCGAGAGATTCGGGCATTTTCTCGGGAGAAACGCTGGACTGTGTATCCAGCGGTCCAGGGCTCTGCAGCGAAAGGATTGAGGCGGCCGGCCGCAGCGACACAAGGCATACGTGTCACGGTCAGGGTAAGGGGGGCCCTTATCCCATTTCGCCGGCTCACCGTCCTTCCCGAGGATCACGGTCTCCCGAACGAGCGGGACGCCTTCGCTGACGACATACGGTCCGTCCTTCGTCACTTTGATTCGCCGGTTCTTCTTTAGACCTTTGATCATGATGACCTCTCTTGCCGCATCAGCGGCCCCACGCTATCCCATCGATGTCACAGGATTCGATGAGCTCAGAAAAAGAATCGCCCCCCGGATGAATCTCGAGGCCGTGGATCGTGCGGATGCGGGTCAGAAGTTACGCTTCCCCTTGCGGAGTGATGATATTCGCGGCCCGGATAGATGTTAACGATTCTCCGCTCTCCTCGACTGCCGGCACCGTCAAGATCCATGACATGTTGGGAGCTCAATAGCGCTTGAGACGAATTACGCGGACCTAATATCGATTCCTGAAGTTCTGACCGGCAAATTGCTAATTTTCTCGAGGCAAAAGGTAGGAGTTGAGTGGCGCGCCCGGAGGGATTTGAACCCCCGACCTTTGGATTCGAAGTGCAACTGTCCACATGCCTGAAAAGGTATCGCGTACCTGAGAGCGGCCGGTCAGTATGGCACAAAGGGCTGAGGGATGATGGGTCTGCGATGGGGCCCTCCCCCGCTTTGACTGTGCTCAATTGTGCTCAGCGGATGCCGAGAATGGTGTGAATCTGTATAAAGGTGAATGCCCTAGGGCCGCGTTGACTTCCCGGCTTGACGGCGCTATCCTTTTAATGATTTCGAGGTGTCCCGGCATTGTCGCAGCCGCGCTGACCCGCGAGTTCAGGGTGATCGGCGGGATCCCGTATTCACATCATTCATGCGTCATGAGGATCAAGGAGATAAAAGAATGAACTGGAAAAAAGGACGCGCGCATCTCTTTGTGGGCTCGATCGTTCTGAGTCTCGCCTTTCTGGGAGCCGCTCATGCATCCTTCGGTCAGACCCTCGAACAACGGCTGAATGACGCTATGAATGAGATCACGATCTTGAAGCGGGTCATCGCTGAACAGGATCGGAGGATCTCCCAGTTGGAAAAGGCCGTGGAGGCGCTGAGGTCCGTTTCAGCGCCTAACCGGGAGCAGACAGAGGCGGCGTCTGAGCCTTCCAAGCCCAAAACCTCAAAGCCTCTCTGGCAAGATCCCGCTGCATGGGAAAAGATCCAGGAGGGGATGTCCGAGGCGCAGGTCATCGCCATATTGGGGAAGCCGACGTCCGTTGAAAACGAAGCGTCTTTACGGACGCTGATCTATGAGACGACGAAATCCCTGGGGGCCGGCTCCCTAAGCGGAAAAGTGAAACTGTTGGACGGTCGAGTCTGGCTGGTCGAGAGCCCCGTATTCTTTTAGAGGTTCTCGTCCGGAAGGGATTGAGAAATGCCCCTGGCCTGACTCGAACAGGCGACAAACGGATGCGGGTTTAGGCATTCTTTGTGACACGGCTTTAAAGGCCGGCCAGCCGCTTCCTAGCCTTCTATATCAAAAAAGGAAGGAACATTTTGGTCGTCTTCATATAGGCGAGATATTCATCGCGAAACCTCTTGATATTCTCCTCCTCCTCAACCTTGGCCGTCACAAGCACAAAGACACAAACGATAGCGAAAAGCAGACACCCCAGGATGGATGGAGCTTTGAGAAATACCCCCACTCCACCGAGAAGCAAGGAACAGTATAACGGATGGCGTATATAATGATAGGCGCCCGCGGTCACAAGCTTCGTGGTGTCCTCAAGATTTTTCTCTGGGGATCCAGCAACTGAAAGCAGCCAGAAACCATGAATAGCTAACCATAAAGAGCCGACCAGAAATATCCAGGAGATCAATTGACGAAAGGAAAAAGGATTTTGAAACCAACTCTGAGCGTTCAGAAGAACAAGCGCAAGAAGTCCTTCAAAAGCGAAGAAACGGGGGAAGCGATGCCTGTGGGGTCGACTCAGCCTAAAGGCGAGAAGCAGGATAGAAAGCAGGCTGAGAATCCCGACTTTAATCACTCACGCATCTCTCACGTTTTTTTCAGCACCGCTTATAGTTATTTTATTTAATGGTCGTCTGCCAAATGCTAACCAGACCGATTGCATTGGTTTTTTTGAAGCATTCGGTCCGGTCCATAATATGAGCTTCTTTGGGATTATAATAAACAATGAATATTTCCCGCGGATTTTGTAAGTAGGATTTTTGAATATTTGAAATCACCTGAGCCATGAGTATTGAGTCAAAAGGATTGTAAAAATAACAGACCAAGCATTCATTGGGCAGGGGATAATCAACCGCATCCATGCATATGGACTCAACATCTGTACACTTGGATATTGTGCTCTTGAAACGGCTGATATTGTCTTGGGCGACCCTATGTAATTTTTCAGATAGTTCTACTCCGGTAATCCTTTTAAAAGGGAATTCAGTAGCCAATAAAATAGCCCTCCCTTTGCCAGAGCCGAAGTCAATGAAACTAAATCGTTGGTAATCAAGCATGAGACTCGAAATCGCATCCCTGAAATATTTCGGATCACTTGCTTCATATGAGGCTGCGTGTATTTGATTTGGATTGTGGATGATCAAATCGGTTTGATGGACAACACCAATTGTATCAACACCAAATTGCTTATCAAATGCGACTACCCGCCGTCTTTCCTTCTTAAACATAGCACGAACTAATGAATCCAAAAGCGTAATTCGACGTGCTATATGTTCTAATGAAAGTCTGAACAGACCAATGAACGCATATCGATGTACATCTTTGTCAAGCTTATGGAAAAGAACAATCATCTTCTCTCTGACCTACCCCCGCTCAATGTACCACCTCTGAAGTGAGATTTTCAATGCTGACGGCCTCTGGAGCAGGGGGAGAGGACTCGGTCACTATTCATGGCAATCCCCGATAATTATGTTTCTTTCTTCTTAGTATCCATACTTCTCCATAGCCCCAGAACAAACACCCACCCATCTCCCCCCAATAAGTATTTATATGGGATGTTACCCCCTCGCTAATCTGCTGAAGACCTGAAGAAATGGCTGCAAGCAAAGAAATGATTTTGGCGGGAACGAGCCTCCATCCCCATTCCGGCGTTCCGCGGGGCCTTGTCTTTCCCCGCGCCCTTTTCTTGTGCTAGAATTTCTTCATGAGAAGACATCAGCCTCTTAAGGGCCGATGACGAGGGGAGGCCGCATGGATAAGACAATCCTTTTCAAGCTCAACGGCAAGGATGTCAGCGTCGAGTCGCCGCCGGAGCGCATGCTCCTGTGGGCTCTCCGCACCGACCTCGGGCACACGGGGACGAAATACGGCTGCGGGGAGGGGTTTTGTGGCGCCTGCACCGTCCTCGTCGACGGCAAGGCCGTTTTTTCCTGCCAGTATCCCCTGTCGAAGGTTGAAGGGAAAAGCGTCCTGACGATCGAGGGCCTGGCCGGGGGGGGCGGTCTGCACCCGCTTCAGCAAGCGTTCGTCGATCACGGCGCGCTCCAGTGCGGCTACTGCACGCCGGGCATGATCCTCCGGGCCTACGGTCTGCTCCTCGAGAAGCCGAACCCGACCGAGGCGGAAATCGCCGACGCCCTGGAGGGAAACATCTGCCGCTGCGGCAGCTACAACCGCGTCATCGCGGCCGTCCAAACGGCGGCCAAGGCGATGAAAGGGGCTATCCATGAAGCCCGCTAAGAACAAGGACGACGAATACACGATGTTCGGAACGGATGGACCGGGCGCGGGCTTCCACCTCGGGCGCCGGGAGTTTCTGAAGCTCGCCGGCGGCGGGCTCATCGTCTTCTTCGCAGTCGGCGATGGTCTGACATTGCAGGAGGGCGCGCGGGGCGTAGACTACCCTGACGACCCTAACGCCTATCTCAAGGTCGGCCCGGACGGCCGGGTGACGTGCTTCACCGGAAAGATCGAGATGGGCCAGGGCATCATCACTTCGCTGGCAATGATGCTGGCCGAGGAACTCGACGTCCCGCTTGAAGTCGTGGACATGGTCATGGGAGATACGGCCCTCTGCCCCTACGACTCGGGCACGTTCGGCTCGCGCAGCACAAAGTACTTCGGGCCGCCCATGCGACAGGCCGCGGCCGAGGCACGCGGTGTCCTCGTCCGGCTGGCCGCCGCCCGTCTCGGCGCCGCCGAAGAGGCGCTGGCGACGAAAGACGGCGCGGTCTTCATCGCAAAAACCCCGTCGAAAAAAGTATCATACACCGAGCTCATCGGCGGGAAGAAGATCGAAGTGCGTCTGGAGCAGAAGCCGCCCATCAAGCCCTACGCCAAGCACGCGGTCTCCGGCAGGCCAACCCCGCGCATAGACGGCCGGGCGAAAGTCACCGGCCAGGCCAAGTTCGCTGGCGACATCCGCCTGCCCGGCCTGCTCTACGCCTCGGTCCTCAGGCCGCCGGCCCACGGCGCCAAGCTCAAGAGCGCGGACACGTCCGCGGCCGAAAAGGTCCCGGGCGCGAGGGTCGTACGCGACGGCGACCTCGTCGCCGTCCTCCACGAGAGGCCGGACGTCGCGGCCGAAGCGCTCACGCTCGTCGTGGCCGAATTCGAGCCCTCGGACTCGAACCTCGACAACACCACGATCTTCGCCCACCTGAAAAAGGCCGCGCCAAGGGCCGAGGTCGTCGTCGAAGCGGGTAATTTAGACGAGGGCGCCAAGCTCGCGGTAAAAACCGTGGAAAGGTCGTATTTCGCCCATTACGTCGCCCATGCCCCGTCCGAGCCGCATACGGCCGTCGTCCGGATCGAGGGCGACCGGGCGACGGTCTGGGCCTCGACCCAGTCACCTTTCCGGGCCCAGGGAGAAGTCGCAAAGACGTTGGGCATCCCGACGGCGAACGTCAGGGTCATCGCGCCATTCGTCGGCTGCGGCTTCGGCGGCAAGAACCAAGGCGGGCAAATCGTCGAAGCGGCGCGCCTGGCCAAACTCACCGGGAAACCCGTTCAAGTTGCCTGGAAGCGCAAGGAGGAGTTTTTCAACGACACCTTCCGTCCGGCGGCCGTCTACGATGTCCGATCCGGCCTTAACGCCGACAACAGGATCGTTTTCTGGGATTACAAGAACTATCACGCTGGTAGCCGAAGCTCCCAGCCGGTCTACGATATCCCCCACAAGCGTGTCCTCTCCTTCGGCGGCGGGGGCACCGGCGCTGTCCCCGTCCACCCCTTCGGCACGGGCGCCTGGCGCGGGCCCGGCAGCAACACCAACATCTTCGCCTCAGAATCCCATATCGACATCCTGGCCGAGACGGCGGGAATGGACCCCCTCGAATTCCGGATCAAGAACCTGGCCGACGCCCGCATGAAAAAAGTGGTCGGGTCGGCCGCCGACAAGTTCGGCCGGACGTTCGCCAAGGCGCCAAGCGGGCGCGGCTACGGCATCGCCATCACGGATTATCTGGGCACCTACGTGGCCATGATGGCCGAAGTTGAAGTCGACAAGGATAAGGGTACGGTCCGCGTCTTGCGCGTCGTTTGCGCCCAGGATACGGGCGAGGTCATCAATCCCGAGGGCGTCCGGATGCAGATCGAGGGCTGTATCACCATGGGCCTCGGTTATTGTCTGACCGAGGAGATCCGGTTCAAGGACGGCCGCGTCCTCGATGAGAATTTTGACACCTACGAAATCCCGCGCTTCTCCTGGCGGCCGAAGATCGAAGTCGTGCTCGTCGACAATCCGGGCATGGCCCCTCAGGGATGCGGCGAGCCGGCCATCACGGTGATGGGGGCTGTCGTTGCTAACGGCATCTACGACGCTATCGGCGTCCGCATGCACACCCTGCCGATGACCGCAGCGCGGATCTTGGAGGCGCTGGCGGGAAAGAGGTGACACGAGCGGAAGGGGCCATGCGAGCTTCAGTTATTATGATTCTTGTGCTCGGCTTCATGGCCGGCTCATGCTTATCTCCCGCCGGTCCAGGGTTCAAGGACGCGGTTTGCAGAAAACTCACAGTATGTCTGGACCATTTTTCAGGGATGAGGTCCCTTCCCCGGACCCCCTCCCTGAAATTGGACTTGATCAGGGGGCAGGTCACTACCCGAGGACGCTCCGGGACTAATCGAAAGGATCGAGGACCTGATCCGCAAAGCCCCGAAGAAGGCCCAGGCGGATCTCCGCCGTTCCCATCCAGGAACCCGGCCTTTGAAATCCCGCCGCCCCTGACCCTTCATCCTTCGGAAATCGTCGATCCTGGAGAGCGGGGTCAACCTCGGCATAAATATCGATATCACAACTTCTCGTCCAGGGTAGACCTCTGGATATCAAATCCAAAGGTCGGGTGTTCAAATCCGTCCGGGGGTGCTCTTTTTTTGCCTTGATTTTCCTGTTTATCAGCGACTTGCGATGAGCCCTGACCCTCTCATCGTCTTCCGTCCGAAATCGTAATTTTCCTGCGCTTTCAACCTGTTCTGTTACGCCACCGGCACACGGCTGGCATCCAGAGACCGGTTTAGGCTTCTCTGAATGGCCGCAGTTTCCGATTCTGTATAGTTTGGCTTACTTCTTCTTTTCTTCAAACTTTAGCGTAAGTTCAGCGCCGAGTTGTCTGAAGAAACTCAAACTATCCACGGCGTCCCAAATTTCAGCGATTTTTCCGTTTTCAATCCGTTCTATGGCCATGCCGCTGATCTCTACCTTCTTTCGCACATCCCGTAAACCCAAGTCAGCCCCTGTATATGTTCCTTTGGCGGTATACCGAATTGTTACCTTGTCCGCCTTTGCAATCGTCTCTTCAACGATTATGGCAACATCAGAATACGATGCCGAGAGATTCTTACAGGATTCAAGCGCCATCTCATAGGTTTGGGTGAAGTGTCCCAGTAAAAGCCCAACATAAAGGAAATGCCCAACATAATCGGGAGAAAAGATATCCTTTAAGGCCGCGACATCTCCCTTTTGAAACGCATCCGCACAGCGAAGCGCTAGGGCCTTATTTTGCTCCTCAACGGCCGCTTGAGCCTTGTACTTCTCCAATTCTGCCATAGCCGCCTTGTCTTGGCAGTTGACGACGAAGCAAAGCAGAATGAATAGAGGAATCACCCACAGATACTTTTTCATAATCCCCTCCCTGAACTTGATAACCAAATGGAACCTTAACTGATAATGAAAGTCAAGAGGCCGGGGAAGGCCCGGATCCACCACGGCACGATTATCGACATCAAGACTTCTCATCCAGGCTTGACCTCTGGATAGCGAATCCAGGGCATTATGGCAGGAACCTGCTGATCGCCCTGGGGATTCGCCTATTGCGATGCCTGCGGGGGTGCGGTAGGATTAGGGTAATTGGGGTTAGAGATGCAACTTGCCTGGCACGGGGGGAGATCTCTATAGAATAGGCGTGTCTCGGCCGCACAGGGAGGAAAAAAATGGTGAGAAAGATCCTTTCATTGGGGGCGGCAGTTTTTGTGTTGGCGGGAGTCGTCCTATTCGGGCAGAAAGCCGAAAAATCCGGGTATCCATTCAACGTGGACAAAGATATTGCGACAGCCGTTTTTGCCAAGAAGACCTACGATGAGGTCTGGGGGGCCACCCTTGAAGCGCTGGGCGCTGAGGGCTATGAAACCACGTCATCGGAGAAGGACGCTGGAATCATCAAGGCCGTCTTTATTAAAGTGGAAGAGGTCCCGATTCGGGAGCTCCCCCCGACCTCCTTGGTCATCCCGAGGGCGGACCAGTATAGGCCGATAGCCGTGAAGGTTGATGCGAAGGAAGATAAGGTTGCTGTATCCTTCTGTTGGGATTCGGACGTGAACTTCACGTTTATTCCTGCTGGAGCGAATGGGAAAATTTACTTTTCAGCGCTCTACGACAAGATGGCCGAACTGCTCTATGGAAAGGTCGAGAAGAAGTAGACGAGCCGGGGAAGGCCCGGATCCACCACGGCATAAATATCGATACCAGGACTTTTCGTCCAGGGATGATCTCTGGATAACGAGTCCAGGGGTTATCTACCCGGAAGCTGGATTTGTTGAACTTGAACCTGTTGAATAAATGCGGTGCCTTGTTGATTTTCGATTATCTTCACAGCAGACGTCAGGGAGAGTGTTAACATACAAGCATGGTGAACGCTGAGCACGGCTTCCTGAAGTTGCTGGTCACTCTCAAGCATCTCAACTTTCAAGCCCATCGCTACACATTTTTCAGCCGAGAGATGCCGAGAATGAGATAACGTAAGGGCGTGGTCGGTCAATTCACGTGCAATCCCGCCGATTTTCGCATCTGGGTTGGCTTCGCCTTGGAACATCCCTGTCTTCAGCCAGTCCTGCAGGAGTTGAACAGACCACGTTATGGCCTTTTGGCACTCTCCAATAAATGCCGGTGGGTATTTGGCAATAATCGGCTGCCATACTGGGATCTTTGAAGGGTCCGCTCTGATCTCTTGATGTGCTCTTGTAAATTCTTCGATCACTCCATGCGCCGGAATCCCATTCAGCTGTGGGTCTACGGGTCCCAAACTCGATTCTTTACCCATTAATATTGACTTGCACGAACACGCAATCATAGTTCCGCCCGACATGGCGAGCTGAGGCACGATTGCCCTGATGTTGGTTCCAAACATCTGTCTCAAATAATCGACTATAGATTCAGTGGCAGCCGTTTCGCCGCCGGGGGTATGTAAAATCAAATCGAGACCGAGCGACCTATCAAGTTTATTGATCGTCGCCATGAATCCGTTCTTGTCATCGTCGTTAATCAGACCAAATGGAATCCCTGGTTTTTGTAGCCAGCCGCTGTAATAGATTATTGTGTTTCTTTTCGTTTTTTCCGATAGTTCTTTGACGTATTTACGTCGGAGAACATCATTAGTGCTCCCCAGCGCCTTGAGATTATTAAGAAGTTCGTTCCAGTTGGGCATCTTTAGTCCCCTTCGATTGCAGCCGACCGCACGCTATCGGAGGTCCAAATGCACCTAACATCTTCCGGTTTCTGTAGCGACTCGTAGAACGCCAGAAACGGTTCTCGCTTTTTTTCATCATCCAGCCCGAGCAATGCGTATAATTCTTTAATCCGTTCAGGGTCGATTTCTTCGGTAGCGTTAAAGGCACGAGGAGTATCCATTTCTCCCTCCTATTAGCGGATGCAATAATTAAATATGAACTTGGGATAAAAAGCAACTCCCCGACCCAGCGCCCGCTAAGGCCTACATTGCCAAGTATCCCAACGGCCCGCTGGTCAAGTACGTTTATCAGATCCTCGTGAGCTACTTTAGGTACAACGCGCCCGACGATGCCGCGGCCAAGGCCGAGGCAACCAAGTTTTTCGACGCGTATGTCGCCAAGTATCCCCAGGATGCATCCGCGCTCAACGCCTATGTCGAGAAAATCATCAACGACAAGGGGCCTGTCGACAAAGGCATCGATCTGGCGGAAAAGGTCAAGGAAATTCAGGGCTACCCACCTAATCCCTCCTACGCCCGGAACCTCGCCCAGCTCTATGTCCTCAAGGGGGACCCAGCCAGGGCCGAAGAAGAGTACGGCAAGGATTACTTCGACGGCATCGTATCGTCATGGGTCTCCTCCCTTATGGAGTATGCGGATTTCTGGATTGAACAGGGGAAGAATCTCGACAGCGTCGAAGCCAGGGCCGACCTCGCCGCCAAGATGGAACCGGCCTCGCAGTGGTTCACCCTCCAGACCGTGGCCGGCATCTATGTCAAGCTGAAGAAGCCCGAGAAGGCGCTGGCCGTTTTCGGTCCCACGTTCATTCAGAAGAACATGACCGACGGGGCGATCCTCGGGAACTACGCGGCGTTCTGGAGCGGCCAGGGCGAGAAGCAGGAGGGCCTAAACCTTGAGAGCGCCCTGCAAGCGGCCCGGAAAGCCGTGGAGCTCAGCTCTGGCCAACAGTACAATTCCACGCTCGCCAGGATCCTCTTCCAGCTCAAGAAATACCAGGAGGCCCTGCCGTACGCCGAGAAGGCCTACGAGCTCACCAAGTCCAAAGGCTACCCGACCGCGCAGTACGACAAGCTCTTGAAAGACATTAAAGACGCCATCGCCAAGGAGAAGGAGCCGCCCGTCAAGAAATAGCCGCTGCCCTCTATCTTCTTTCAACTTCCCTATCTAATCCGATTATGGCGTCCACAAATAGGGATTTGGTGCCGAGGTTAGTGATCCTGATCGTGTCCACGCCCGTGTTTCCTATAAAGGGAGGGCTGATGCCTTTCGAGTCATAGGAAAGGCCAGGGTCGATCGGGATGCTAAAACCCTTCGCCGACAGTGCCACAGCCACCCAGCCTTTATAGTGTTTGCCCCCCCTCTCCTGCCACGGAGACCAGAGTTCGAGACTCATGTCTGCCCCTCCTTTGCCGACTACTGAGCCGCTGATCATTTCCACCCCCTCCTCTTGGTTCGAGCCGAGAACGAAGAGACAAAACCCTTTTTCCATTTGCAGGACGAGTTGCCCGCCCAGCAGGATTTCCGCATAGCGGCCGTCTGGCGCGCCAAGGGAATCCTTTGCGTTTTGGACGTTCTTTTCGGAGACAACCCGGAGGGCATAGAATTTCGGCCTTTCCCGTTCTTCCTGGTCCTGCGCCTTTCCAAGAAAACAGTTTGGGGCGCTGGCCAGGAGGCCAACGGACAAGAATAGGAGCAACCCTGCAGGCAGCAGCCTTGTTCTTCTCAACTCCCGCCTCTAACAATAATATGCGTCGTTATAGGACTTAAGTAAAGCCCGCCCCTCCCATTTTTTCCAATTCTCCACGCCTCTGCTGGCCGATTACTGGCCCGGCACGGCGGTGTACCTAATTCCACTCGAATGCATACCTCTTTACGACCTGCAAACCAGCTTCGGTTGTTTCTATCATATAGAACTTACCTTTTTTGATAGTTGCTGGGTGATGGGGGAGCGGAATTTTGGCTATGTAAACTCCGTCTGAATTGAAGACGTCATAGAAGTTCCAATCGTTCGTTGCTTTCTCAAAGGTCCTAACATATAGTCTGCCGTCATCATCCGCCACAATAAACCTGAACGCCGGCAAATACTCAGGGAAGACCGCTTTGAGCCCCGGGGGGATTCCTCCCTTTCCATACCTGGCAGCGATCTCGTTTTCCTTATATTTGTTCGTCACCCTGAGTGCGCGATAGTCTTTGATAATTCTTTTTATAGCCCTTCCGTCAGGCGCAACCATAAAGAGCTCGTATTTATGCCATTCGCCCCAAATGAGTTTATCGCCGCCGACCACAGTAAAAAACATCGAAGGGCTGAAAAATGTAGCTTCGTTGTCGCTCCCGCGAGGATAACTAATTTCGCTGATAAGGCCGATCGGCTTCAGTTCTTTGTCGAATCTCATAAGCCTATTGAATAACGTGTTGCCCGCGATCGACACCATGCCATAAAATCCTCCAGCGGAATCTGGAACGATCCTAATGAACACTCCTCCGACCGCGGCTGTGTTCCATTGCCTTACGAACTTCCCATCAGCCGAATAGGAGGTCATGCGGGCATTGCCAACGTCATAAACAATGATGACATTTTGAGCATCTAAACTGAGACTTGTGGGCAGAGTCATTTCGCCAGGGCCTTGCCCCTTTCCTCCAATTCTCCTCGTGAGCTCTCCGAGTTTATTGAAGACGAGAATAGTACATGCTTTTATGTCTAGTGCATAAATGTTCCCATTATCGTCAACATCAATGGAGTTAATTTGAGCCAACAAGGGCCCTTCACCCTTCTCGCTCTCTCCGATGGTTAAGTCTTCTTTCATGCTGAAATGGGTTCTCGTTCCGGCAGGCGGGCTTGGGTTTCTTCTGTTATGGACTACGGTCGGAAGGATCGCCCGCCGTTGTCCACTTTTATCATCGGGAAGCGCAGACGGACTGCAGAAAAGGCATAGTAGCATTAACCAACACAAACCTCCTTCTCTAAAGTGTGTATTTTGGGACGACATTCACACCCTCCTTTTATTAGTGAGACTCCCACGCTCCCTCATGTGTCTATCTCTACGAGGCGCGATCACCGCTCTAACCGGCGTCCACTCCCTAGTAATCCTTAGCCTTGATGCTATATCGTTTAACGAATTTATAGCCTTCTTCGTCGGTTTCCACGTCGTAGGCCTTTCCGTTCTTGAAAAAGAAGGAGCGTCCATACTCTGCGGGCAAGTCAGCCTTGAATTGGCCGATATACCGGCCATTCTCGTCAAAGATGTCGAAGAGCGAATACTCCCCGGCCGCGAGTTCCACGAGCACGACCAGCCATCCGTTCTCCATGACCGCAAAACCCTGGTAGGCGGGCTTGCTCGCCGGGTATTCGATGAACTTGAGGATATCCCTGATTTCGTTCTCGGAACGGCGACCTCCGCCTGTCCGGGTCACAAAGGGCTTGGCCGTCGTAACAGCGAAATATTCTTTGTCCCTATCCTTCACCTTGATGGGATCGCAATCTCTCCTGATGGTCTTCATTTTCCGGCCTTCAGGGGAAAAGACAGCGATGGAATAGTCCTCCGGGTATCCGAAGTAGATCGTGCCGTCCGCAGACAAAAGATGCATCGGGGTCGGGTGGAAGGCTATCCCGCTCAATATTCCGGCGGTGAATTTCGACATCGCCGTCGAGTCCCTTCCGGAGGGAGGCTTGGCGGCGGAGATCCGGGTATTGAAGTCGGTCATGAGCTCGAACTTATCGTTGAAGAAGCCGTCGATGATTTTGAAGGACATCCCCGTGTCGCTTTCCAGGGGAATCGTCCGGCTGGACACGTAACCGCCTTTGGTGCCTATATAAAGGTCCTCGAAGACATCGGGGATCGGGATCTGCCTCAGGTAATTGCCGCGCCGGTTGAAGAAGGATATCCTTCGGTTGACCAGATCGGTCACATAGATGTTCCCCTCTTTGTCAAATCGGGCGACAGAGAGGTTTTGGAACTCTCCCGGACCCTGACCCTGACGGCCAATCGTCAGAAGATATTTTCCAGCCGGATCGTACTTGAGAATTCTTTTCCTATCCCAGTCGGTGACATAGAAGTTGCCTTCTTCATCGGTGTTGAGAGCTACGTTCGATCCGAACGTATAGTTCTCATCGCCCTCTTTCTGTCCGATGCTCAGCTCCTCTTTGAAAACGAGCCTCTTTCTCTTTCCGACCGGAGGCACGGGCGTCTTAGGATTGGATATGACCTCGACTTCCGCCTTCTGAATATTGGGCGGAACGGCCAGAGCCCCCAGAAATGCCTGGCCGAGTCCTAGCAGAAGAAGGGCCAGACTAGAGACGCAGATTTGGGCGATTCGCCGGATAGGCATCTTGTCTCTCCAATATTAGCTGACTTTATAAGATCCTAACAAATCCGCCCATGTCAATGCAATGCCTCCAGGCAATCCCCACTCTCCGCGCCTCTGCCGGTCGACCTCGGGCCGAGCCCAGCTGCCTCATTTACCTTTGCTGATCTGATCCAACTGTGCTCTCCCAGCGGCGCAATGAGGGATTTCCCGGCCAGCTGGGCCAAGGGTTTATGGCTCGAGGCCCGCCCTATGGACAGCAAGTCCATGCGTCATCCCTGGACAACAGGCTGCCGTGACGACTTCTGCGGCAGTTATGGACGCGAACTATACCCTAATCTCAACCGCACTTCACAAACGGCCCGACACTGGATGCCCTTCCCGCCGGATCGCGGGCCAGTTCGTGTCCGAAGCTGTGGTAGAGGTTCGTCGGGACGTTTTTGCGGGCGGAATCCCTCAGAATGGGATGGTCTCCGGGCTCATTTTGGCCCCCCAGGGGTATGGGACAGCCGCCCTGGATCTCGCGCTTACCCTGCTATCGAAATCTGTGCAGAAATTTGCCATAATTTTCAATTAAGAGACTCACGAAACGAATCTCTCAGCTGGTAGATTTCCTGGAGGGTTCTTGACACCGCAGGGCGGCGAACCTATATTATTGTATAAGCATTGGGGAAGATTCATCACCTGGGGAGCCCTTTAATAAGCAACATCTATTTTACCAGTATACTATGCGGGACATGAAGCGACGCACGTTTTTATGTGGTTCCATTTTAACATTGCTTGGCGTGACCGAGAATCGGGGCGAAGGACGTCGTAGGAGAGGAGGCTTTATGAGCGGGAAGCGTGTATACGAGGGCGAATCGAAGGACGGCAACCTGCAAAAGGCACTGGAGGCGGCTCTTCAACAGCTCGATGCTGACCTTGGTGCGGGCGGCATCCGTGATGGGCTCGCGTCGTGGTCCGTTACCGAAATCCTAGGTGAACGTGGCGGGATCGCTGCATTCCACAGCGTCAAGGTGAAGATTACCGCCGTTCGTACCCCCGCCTGGTAGCTCGCCTAGCCGGCAGGACCGCATCCGATCCGCAACGGCTTGAGCCGACGCAGGGCGGTCACGATACTCACGGGCCGGAAAGACGGAATTTTTTTTCCACGACCTCCGGCACTTCGCGGCCGGCTAACCGGTAAAGCACACAGATCTGGCAACCCCAGCCCGATTCTCGGCCACGCTGATGTAAGAGTGACCATGCGGAATATCCACACGAGCGAGGCCGACAAGCGCCTGGCCATCGAGCGGGCCGGGGAATCGCTATTCGCAGGACGTCACGAATCTGCCAGTGAGGCCGAGGCCGCGCACGCCGGCGGGAACGCGAACTGACCGGAACCATCGCAGAATCAGGGAATTAAGGAAGTGCCCCTGGCCTGACTCCAACAGGCGACACATGGATTAGGAATGCGATTTGACCGGTGGCATCCTTCAGGGGGAAAACCAGTTTTCCCCATATGAATCGCGTTTTCCTTTTAAGCACCTTTAAGCCAGATTAAGCGGGTTTAAGCACAATTTGTGACACGGCTGTGACACGGGGAGAGATTTGTTCAGTTTGCCCCTATCGTTGACAACCAACAACGCATGGTTTATGCTCCGGCGCAGTTAAGGGATGGGATTATCAACGCGATCAGTTCTTCTCGTTAAATTCCAATTAGAAGTCTGCAAGGAGGGTTCCCCATGAGGGTGGTTTTGGCTTGCCTGGCTTGGCTTGGTGTGCTCCTGCTCGGCGTGATCCTTACCCTCATTCTCGAAGAAAGGCTCCCCTGGAGTATCGCCAGACTATTGAATGTCGTTCTACCGAAACCACGACGGAACGTTCGTGGCCTCTGGAGGGCCCGTTATACTTATCTCGGTGAGGATGGTCAAGAAAAACACGAGGAGCAAGTTATCGAACTTCGCCAACTTGGTAAGCATGTTTGGGGAAGGAATCACACAGCGCGACAGCATTGGTATAAGATGAGAGGGCGGCTTGAGCTGGAAATGTATCTAACCGGCGTTTGGGAGAACACTCCTGAAGGAGATATTTTCCATGGTGCATTCCAATTTGCCGTCTGCCCCGAAGGAAACCGTATGCAAGGCAAATGGATCGGATTTGATAGCCACAATAACATACAGTCGGGCCCCTGGTATTGGGAGTTGTTATCAAAGTCTACCGACGCGCAATCAAAATTAACAATAATTCACGATCCAGAAGATAAATAGATCAAGTGAGAAGTGGAATTCCTCTATATGAACTCCGATTTGATCTGAAGAGACATATCTCCAAATCAAGTGGGTTTTAGCGCTTATTGTGACACGGGGAGCGATATGTATCGTTTCCTAGGTTAACGCTGGCCTCCTTATCCAAAATCTCGCCACAGCGAGAATAATTATTCCCAGATTGCAGACCACCTTAGTGAGCCAGAATAGGAGGCCGGAAAAATAATCCAAACTTTGAATGTGTTGGTGAAGGCAGGAATCCTTGACATCCCCCTTTTCAAAGCATAGTATCATAAAAATACTAGGGGTTAATCCTACCGGAGCAAGAGGTTCATATGCCCAAAAATAGGATCAGCCTCACCCTTGAGGGACTTATCGAACGAAGTGGCCAAGTCCTCGCCTCAGACCTCGTGGCCGAATTAAGCTCGTTACTTGGCACGCTGAAGAGTATTGATCGGCATATAAATCTTAGGGGCGGGCCTTCAATAATTTATGAAATTGTTGGGTTGAGCCACCATAGCCCCGCGCAAATAGTGATGCAGGCTCAACCAATTCATGCCGATTTTGATATGCGAGACAAGGTTCTGGGTAGATTCTCTTCGATTTTGGGGGGGCTTCAGGCCAGCTCTGGGACTGTTGATTTTCTCGACCAAGAAATCCTCGAAGGAGTCTCCAGAATAGTGGGTCCGATTGGCTACACACTGAAGTCTGTCTCGGTCGTGATAGATAGCGACAAATTTGAACTAAGCTCTCGAATTAGGTCGAGAATTGAGACATTGCTTGGACCGGAGGAAACTTTTCCGGGGTTTATTCGAGGGATGATGGAAGCGATAAATTTGCACAAGGGTGCCAATATCTTCCGGATATATCCTGATGTAGGGCCACTAAAAATAACCTGCCATTTCCCCTCAGAGCTTGAGCCCGAAGCAATTAAGTCGATCGGACACTATGTCGAGGTCCGCGGAATATTGAAATACAAGAAAGCGGCACCCTTCCCACACGAGATATCCGTCGACTTTATTGAGACATTCCCAGACGAAAGCTCTCTACCTTCCCTTAAAGACCTCCGTGGCATAGCCCCGGATGCAACGGGGCCAATATCTTCCGAGGAATTCGTTCGCAAGCTACGAAATGCCGCCAACTAGGACCGTTTACTGGGATTCTTGTATTTTCATCGCCTGGCTTAAGGATGAAAAACGCCAAAACCACGAGATGGACGGCGTTTATTAATGCGTAAACGAGGTTGAGGGCGGCAGAACCCGCCTAATCACATCTGTCATAACTAGGATGGAGGTATACGAATCAGGTCTCTCGCCAGATGTGAAGGATAGATACAGTTCATTCCTAAAGCGGCGGACAGTCCATTTGGTAGACCAGGACCTGAGAATTAGCGACTTGGGCCGCGAGATTCGCGAATACTATCATAGGCAGAGGGCAATAGATGGTCTCCCAGAATTAACGATTCCAGATGCTACCCATCTGGCAACAGCCATTCATTATGGAGTTGACGAATTTTGGACGTTTGATGACGGCAGGCACGGCGGAAGAGGTCTTCTCTCATTAAATGGGAACGTCGCCGGTCACCAGCTCACAATTTGTAAGCCGGTAGCCACTCAACTTTTGCTTGAGATTTAAACACATCGTTTAAGGAGATTAGCATTAAGATAATTCCCTAGGGAAAACGCTATGCTCTATACGAAGAAAATCACTGATATCACTTATGATGATGTAATTGTTTTTTGCTCTAAGGGTATTAAGGAAAATGAAATATTAGAGTATAAGAGCGTGATTACTGCCAAGCTTGACAGGGTTATTTCTTCGATGGCCAATACATATGGAGGCCACGTGATTATCGGCATTGGCGATGAGGATGGGAGGCCAAAACCGCCATTTCTCGGGATAGATTATACAAAAGGAATCGAAGAGAGAATAACCCAAATCCTCATATCGAATATTTTCCCACCTATTTTGCCCGGCATTCAGGTTTGTCCTTCTGATGACAAAAAACATGCGTTCATAGTAATTCGAATTGCGGAGAGCGACGCCACCCCGCACTATGTTCTGCAGAAAACACTCGCATATGTCAGGACCGGGAATATTACATCTCCCGAAAAAATTGCCGACGTGAATGAGATCGAATGGCTAAGAAACAAAAGACAAAAGGCAATAGCTTTTAGAGAATTTCTTATTGATAACTCTGGGAAACACTACACAACCCTCGCCAAACTTGCTGAGGTGGACATTGCGCTATCATCAGAAATCTTCCTTTCGGCGTGTCCGTTATTCCCGTCAAAGACCCTTGTTGTGCCCAGCAAGATTGAGGAATTGTTCTTTAAGGTTAATGGGTCATCAAGAATTACTTATAACGAATTCCAATACTATACTCGCCTTCCAATTCAATATGGGCTAGCCACCTTTCTGGTTCATAGGGGGTCATTTGAATACATAGAAATTAATCAGTTTGGGTTGGCTGCAAAAAGAAGAAATCTGGAATGGGAAAAGAAGAAACCATCTGAAGAAGAAGTTGAGGACAAGGAGGTGCAAGAAGGCAAATTTATAAACTTTGAAGAAATCTTCTTGGGCATATCGAGTTTTCTGGAATTTATATATTTATTTTACGAAGCAATTGGATATTACGGTTACTGCAAGTTTGATGTATCTTTAAGAAACATACTGAATATTTCTCTGAGGCCGTATGTGGGGGGCGGCAGTTTCCTAAGCAACGGAGTGTCAATTGCCGAGGGGTATTTGCTTCCCGAGAAGTTAAAGACTATATCGATGCCAACTTTTGGGGACCAGAACGAGCGGCTTGGCTTCCTGATTGAGGTGAGCGAAGACATCGCCAGGGCCTTTGGTTCGGAAATCGATCCTGATCCTAGGATGGCTAGCGCCGAATTCCTGAAAAGATATGCGCTCTTGAAGAGAGGCGGATAGCCCCAAAAACTGCGCCTCTTTCACAACGGGCCTTGGAACATAATCCTCCATTTCGAGTCCCGAGGATCGCCAGAATTTGGCCAGTTCCGAGCCTCAAATATCATTGATATTCCAAGTCCCTGGGCTTATTATTATTATCGCATCAAGAGAGGCCCGTTACGGGCCCGGCAACCTGGGAAGACACCCAAGGTGCCACTCGCACCGCGCGAGGATGCGGCTGAACAGCAACCAAGTGTCTGCCTTAAACCTGTTCCCCTCATTCTCATCCCGGACGGGTCGCATTAGGCGTCGATTCCAGCCATTTGTGTCAAAGGAGAGATGCTATGAAGCAAAAGGCCAACACGGTTTTAGTTTGTGCCCCGCCGGCACCCTTGTTCGTTCAAGGAAGTCCAGAATCCCAGTTTTTCCCCGAGCGAATAATCCTTCTTCAGGACCTGGAATCCCCCTTCGTACCGTATGCGAAGAAGGCCGTTTTCGTGCCGGACACTTCTAGCCTAGGGCCAGGCGAAGAGTGGGATATTTATAGGATGTGGTATCTGAGCATAAGCGATCCGAACAGTGAGATTCTACTTGAGGCCAGTCTTCTTGGGAATTGGTTTGATGCTACCAAGTTCTTTCGTGGCCAGGCCGTAACCTCAGTATGTAGAGGCGAACAATGGGAAAGTTTTTTTTCAAAGGTTGTCAGGCTCCCCATCCATCCTGAGGAGAGGTGCATCGCCTTGGGCTTTCCCTAAAATCAATTAATCCGGCAATAAACGGCATGACATATATCACATACGGCCGGGAGTATCCCGGGCTTGATTCTGAACGGCGTCACGCGGATTAGTGATAGAGCCTCGGAATTTGCATCCTTCGGGGAAGCGCGGCCTTTCTCCGTATGAATCGCATTTCCCCAATAAACATCCTAAAGTCAATTTAAGCAGGCTCAGGCACGATTTATGATTCGCCTTTGGTGAGCCGCCATGGCCCGCGTTCCTTCCCCCCCCAGGTAAGGAATCTGTAATTATGAACCAGGATTAATGGCCTCGATTTCTCTTGTTTTTGATGGATTAAGACTCAGCGTCTCTCTGGCCAATCCATCCCGATCTAGCAGGTCTCGCTTCCGCAGTTCGTCGATCGCCTCATGAAGGTCTTTGGCTGATAAACGAGTTAGGTTAATCAACGCCTCGAAGGTTACGGCTATATGCCCCCACTTCCTATGACGGCGTAGTTTATCGACCACACGGAGGGCCGCAGCTGATAGCCCCGCGCAAGAAACATCGGGCTTGCTCTCGTCAATATGTTTTGTGCGGGGAGCTGGCTGCGACGGAAATACTCCCTTTTGGACGGCTATGGTCTCAATCCAAGCTTCATCAACGTCGGGCCAAGCCTCACGGAATTTCAGTGAAGGTGCCACCTCAGCAAGATAAAAGAACAGTACGGCAGGGTGGACGCCAAGCCGCCGCGCACCCTCATTTGTGCTAATTTTCATTATTCACTACCTCCTGAAGTTCAGCAGGCATCGCTGCTAGCTTAAACCTCAGAATCTCTGAATCTTCGCACTTAATTCCAAAATCCTGGAGGATAGCGATATCTTCAAGGCCAAGGCAGGTTTCAAACGCAACGCAACCATTTCTTTGCAAAAACCCCCCGTCTTCTTCCTTCAGTCCTAAATCGTGGATCATGTTCCAGACAAAGCACATTATCCTCGATATTCTGTCGCCTTTATCTCCCTTGGCGGCGTTATTCCAGTCAGTTTCTAGAATAGGGAGCAGCATTACCACCTGGCCCTCAGAATTCAAATAATAGATCAATTCCTCGATCTGAGAATCCCGAGAGACCGTTATGCAAGAAAAGGAAGCCCCCGGGTGCTCTTTTTTCAGCTTAGCTTCGGCGATTTCCAACGACGATTGAAGCATCTGCTTAACCGCTGGAACTAGCGCCGCATCTAAGAGCTTAAGGAGTTCCTGCCGTTCCTCCCACAAAGCAGCAATTTCTGGGTTACTGTGTCGAGCTTTCTGGAAATCTTCTTGTTCGTGTCGCTCTCTGTTTCTTTGCTCTTCGCTAAGGAATGCCTTTTGGAGTTGCTCCGCTTGGTTCAAGATATACGACACAAGCGCTTCTCGAAGCTTCTGCCGCAGTGAGCTTAGGTTGATTTCTTGCTCAGATTGAAGTTGGAAAACGAGCGCCTCAGCCCCTTGCTTAACCTTCTCTTCTTTCTTGACATCGGACACCGCTAGTTCAGTCGCCTCTCGGGCATCGTGCCAAGCCTTTTCTTTTATGGTTTGCTCTTCTTGGCTTTGAAAGAGGAGGTCGATTGCCTCTTGTCTTTGCCTTTCTATTTCCTCAAGCTTTTGCCGTATTTCCTTGGTTTCGTTGACAATGTCGTTGACCGTATGCTTTGCAGCCCTTTCCAGCTCACGCTGGCGAGAAATCTCCGTAGTCGCACGTTTCCTCCGTTCCTCTGCGGAGTCGCGGTCCGATTTAGCCAGCGATATCTTTCGGTCGAGGATTCCCAGCGTATCTCGAACTATATACGTTCGCTCCCTGATGACATCGGAAATATTCATTCGTTACCTCTTTTATTGAGGCCTAAGTTCCGGCCATGTCATGTAAACTGCATCCTCTAGGCGTTCGCATGCGACTACCGTTGCTCCCTCCACTTCGTCCTGAAGAAGGTGGGCGCTTTCACTCGGGCAAAATACACGTATCGGCCTTGGAAGAATCCCGGCGGTCGGATCAGCAAGCTGTTCCCAAAGGTCCACGAGAACCTGGTCAGGGACTTCTCGTACTTTGCGGAGAAGGTCAATTTCGCCCAGGTAGACATGATATGAGGGGATATCTTTTTGGATGTACGAGGCAATTAGGGCCATGCAAAGAGGAAGACCGAGAAGGCTTCGATATCTCTTGTCCCCCGGGAGCCGACATTGGATCGTATAATCCAAATCTTCGATTTGCATGTCGGGTAACTGGCTAATGCAAGTCGTTAGCTGTTCGATCTCCCTTCGAGGCAAACCCGGGGCCGTTATTTTGCCCCTATTGCCGTACGCAGGTAGCGCCACCGACGCTTGTGCCTCGGCGAGCCCGATTTGGCGCCCAAGGTATGACCGCGCAACGCTGGAAACCGATTCGCTGTGTGGGGAGAGCTTAAGAACCGTTGTAGTTTTGTCCATTTCCAGAGGAATAGGCTTAAAAATCGCCGGTCCAAAACGATTCTTGGGAACGAACATTGGTCGGTATATCATCGCGCGTCTCATTACTAATATGCAGTCAACGTTATGCTCCATATCTTTCGGGCCAGCGACGTCGCCCTTTTTTGTTACGTGAGCTACGAGGAGCACGGTAATTCCAGCACTTTTGCACTGACGGCAAAATTCATAGACTTGCTTATACTTGCGGGTAGCACCAGCAGACAATCCGTGACCTTGGATGGAATCGATTATTATCAGCTTAACGCCATAGTACTTTCCAGAGGGACTCATAACTTGGTGAGCCAGAAAGCTCGGGAGATTCTCGATATCATACAGGCCATCCTCAGGCAACACACAGGCCAAGGCACCATTAACTTCATTTCGCGGCCACTCAGAAGTCATCTGCCGGGCAACTTTCGCCAACTCATCCTTCGACTGTTCTGTCAGCACGTAAAGCGTCCTAATTCCTCGTTTGCCCAAGTCCAGCGCAATTTGTGTTGATAACCGCGATTTCCCGATTCCAGGTTGACCTGCCAAAAGGTAGATTCCCCCTACGACGAACTTTGCAATGCGCTGGCGAAGCCACGTTAAGCTTTCCGATAGCTCAATCTCAGCGTGCTCTGTTTCTGATATTGCTAAGAGCCCGGTTCGTTCAGATTCATCCATTTCTTACCCCCTCAGCTAAAATATTCGCCTGCATGGTCTTGCCTATTCAGAAAACGAAGAATGGTATTTGCTGCGTAATTCATCCCGTTCGCCCTGCCTTAGGCTCCCGCAACTCCTTCCTGTGATCTCTAAGGCCTTTGCGTCTTATTTTGACCCGCGTCGCGTAGTTCTGAACCCTTTCGATATCTGCCTTAATTGCCGCAGGCAGCGGCCTATTCACGTCGAGCGGAGCCGCATTACCATGAGCCGCTCCATTTCGACCACACAGGTCATATACTGATTGTAGTTCAGTACAATCTGCGTCTTCACAATCCACATTGTCGAGGGCATCAATACTTACTCGGTTAGTATGCCGCATAACTGCCCTATTCAAAAGTTCCCTCTCAACAAAGGTATCTATTGCACCGCGGAGCCGATCGTAAATTGCGGCCGCCAGTTTGTTGTACTCTGTCATTTCCGTGCGTGCAAGCGCAGCAATAGCGTCAACTTCTGTGCGGAGTTCTACTAATTGTTGGCTAAGGTTGAGTGCTTCGCGCGGCTCTCCTCGTGTAACCTTTCCAGGTGATTTGCCGACTTTCGCAACCGTAAACGGGGCCCAGGCGATTCTTTGATTCGCCGCTACCCAGTGTCTTAGTTCAAGCAATAAAGAAATATCATGCGTAAATATCATAACTTGCCGTATTACTGCCTCTTCGGCCAGCCTTTTGGCAATAAGATCACGATAGCGGTGATCAAGTGAACAGACTGGATCGTCGAAAACGACAGGGCCCTTATGTCCGCTTGCGGAAAGCTCAGCAAGGAATCCCGCGATCGCCACGACACACTGCTCGCCTTCACTCAGTATCTCAGAGAGGTCCGCTCTTGTTGAGCGCTGCATGCCGGCCAAAACAAGACGGTGGTATGTTTCTCCTGCTTGCGCTACTGGTGTAGGAGTTATGTCTAGATAACCTGCGCCTAGCTTGTCTAGCTCGCCCTTCATGGACTCAACAAAGCCTGGCGTCATTGCTCCTGCAATCAGGCGCTTTCCCGTATCTGAGATGCTTCGCGTATTCAGACTTGCCAAACATCGATCGTAAGCCGCCTTAGTTTTCAACTTTTGAACATAGGAAGTTAAATCTCCCTTGCGAGCGGCTAGTATCTTTCGGCTCTGCAGTTCATCTCTCTCTTTTTTAATTTTGATTTGTTCTTCGGGCTGCGACCGCCGACGAAAACTAGCAGCCTTTTCGCTGATGCGTCTCCCAACATCAACAATTTCTTGAATCGGCGGCGAAGCTAGAGAAGGAAGTAAATTGACGTCCATAGGAAATACGGCAACCTTGAGGGCACTCAAGCGTGAAGAGGCCTCGCTGAAGTAGGTCAAAATCGACGGTAGCAGACCAGGTTCTTCCGTAGCCAGAGTTTCTAGGGCATCAGCAAACTGGTCGGCCTTGAGCGTGAGGGTTGCAAAGAGCGTCTTGCGCTTTTCCGCTATTTTTCCGCGGGCAGCTTCCGCCACCAAGGCTGTCTTATCCTCCATGAATCTGCGAAATCGGCCTAGCCGATCAACTGCGTCTGGAGCAAGTGACTGCATACACCACACGCATCGAGCCCCTGCTTTCACATAGGGGAATGGGGTTGTTGGATAGGCTATTTTGGTCGAGTATTCCCTCGCGGCCTCGTATAAAAGCCGCCATACATCACTGCCCACCCCCGGTAATGGTTCACTTGTCATGGAGCTTGCCGCTATCTTAAGAGCTCCTTCCGCGACGCTAAGCTCTTCAACTAGCCTGTTCATTTCTGACGCAGCTGAGTTTGCAATTAGGCGATCTAAACCTTCTAGCCCTTCTTTTAGTTGCTCGATGCGGCGAATCTTTATTTCCAGCTGCCCTGCAAGGCGCGAGGGATCGTTATCAAGTAGATATTGAAGTTCCTTTAGTCGGTCGCCATCCGGATCGCTCCATGTGCAAGTGGCCTCGATGTCTTCGTTAGGGGTGCTGGCCGATAACGTCGTCAGCAACTTTCCGCCCGTTGAATCTGCGGTTATTCCTTGAACTTGAATTGCGGTTGGCGAAACCGCCTCAACTTGAAGGTGAGACTTAAATTCGTTCATTAAGTCACCAAGCCGCCTGAAAACATCTGCACCATAAGGTAAGTACGACAGCGCACATTCGTCATCGACAATGATTCTCGCACATCTTGAATCAAAGAAAGCCACATTGGTCAGCACCTCCGGAGGGCGAACACCGTCAATCCACCTAAGTACTGTTGGCTCGGAATTATTGATGCTGACCAGTATGTTTGCGCTGGCCGGAGCGTTGATCACTTGGCTAGCAAGCACATTGGGCAGTATCCGTTCTTCGGTGTCACGTGCTTTGCAGGCGTGTTTAATTATACGCGCGTATCCCGATTTGCCAGAGGCGTTCTCGCCGTAAATAACGGTCAATCCTGCTACGCCAAAAGGAAGGCGACTGCCATTCGGGATTGCATTTGCGTTTTGTATAGCCTCTATTGCGTGTAAAGCCAATTCAATTTGGTCGGCCGGGACGCCTGAAAAGCTCCCGCGCCGGGGGGGTTCCGGCTGCACAAGGTCCCCTTCGGCGACTGGCAGACTGTATTCGGACTTTAGCATTCTGAGAAGTTCTTCCTTATCAGACCTAGTTAGCTCGTCCCGTCCTAAAAGTCGTCGTACTGCATCAGCCTGCCAACTAGAAAGCGTTTGGGCCCAATCAATAATGTCCTCGATCATTCCCATGCTGACCCCTTTAATTCAACGAGATAACCCTAGCTCGCTCGTGTAGAATAGGGTTTCAATATCAAATGTACTGGACAATCCCGTATAAAGCGGATTTGAGGGTTCCCTTGCCGTAAGAAATACTAATCCTCCCCGCCATAGGTTGTCAAACCATAAAAACCGCCCCAATATAAGTGTGATAAGCATATCATCCTGCGGCCGTTTTTGGGAGTCCCGGGATTCCACCCCCCCGGTTCATATCGCGCGCTTTCCGGTTGACGAACCGTCCTTTGGTTCCCATATTAAACCGCTGGAGGTCCTGCATGCGCGAACACGAGATTAGAGCGATCGGGTATGCGCGGGTTAGCACAGAAGAGCAAGCCCGAGAGGGCGTTTCGATCGAGGCGCAGGAGGAGAGGATAAGGGCCATGGCAACCGCCAAGGGCTGGAATCTGCTCAACATTATTAGGGACCCGGGATATTCCGGGAAGAACCTGAACCGGCCCGGCGCCAAGAGCCTAATCGACGCATGCCACCAAGGCGCAGTCGATGTGGTGATAGTATTCAAGGTGGACCGTCTTACCAGGCAGCAGAGGGACCTTTGGCATTTGCTCGATGAGGTCTTTGAAAAGAACCGGATTGGCTTTGTATCACTTACGGAGGTGTTTGACACCACTACAGCCGCAGGAAAAGCCTTCCTGGGGATGCTTGGTGTATTTGCCCAGCTCGAACGCGATCTCGTGTCTGAGGGAACGAGAGAGGCCTTAAATCAAAAGAAAAACAAGGGTGAGTGGGTTGGCCGCAAGCCCACTGGCTTCAGGATGAACGAAAGCGGAAGGCTAGTAGAGGACCCGGACATGCTGCGGCTGATCGTCCGGGCGAAGAGACTTCGGAGAGAAGGAGCCAGCTTCGGGGACATTTCTAGGCTGCTAGGAAAGCCCAAGACCACGATTTACCGGCTCGTGAACACCAACCTAAAGCATCTTAAGCATAACTATTGTAATGGATTACAAGCGGAGGTCGTTCCGTAAGGGAACATTAACGATCCGCTGTATGAGGCGCTCGCAAAGCTGCGGACAACCGCCAACGGCTCGTCCTATGTCATGCCAAATCAGGGGACCGGAAGGCCCTACGTTTGTCTCCACAGGAGCTTCACAACAGCCTGTAAGAAAGCTGGCATCACTGGACTCCGCTTCCATGACCTACGGCACACCTTCGCCACGAGGCTAATCCAGGGCGGCGTCGACATCGAGACCGTGCGATCCCTCCTCGGCCATTGCAGCATCGTTCTGACGCAGCGGTATACCCACTCCAGCGACGAAATAAAGCAGCGGGCGGTTGACTGTCTGACCCCGAAAAAGCCGAACCAAGGGCCTAAAAACAGGGGATATTTGTGACACGGTTGTGACACGGAAGCCGGAAATGGACTCTTCCGCGCCCGTAGAGATTCGCGCATCTGTTTCAGAATCAGTGAATTAAATGAAGTGCCCCTGGCCTGACTCGAACAGGCGACACATGGATTAGGAATCCAATTCAGGCCGCCCGCTCCGGCCGTGGTATGGGGGTGATTCCGTTCAGTTTACCTTGGCCCCGGCTTGGGAGGCCTCAGTTTCATTGGCAGATTTTTGCCGTCCTGAGAATAACGATTCGCCCGCCCGCTCGATGGCCAGGCGCTTGTCAGCCTCGCTCGGATGGCAGTAGGGCATGGTCATTTTTACGTCCGCGTGTCCGAGAATCCGGGACGCCGTTACCAGGTCCGTGTGCTTGACGAGTTGGAAGGCCGCGAAGTGCCGGAGGTCGTGAAATACGATCCCGTCCTTCCGCCCGGTGGGGATGCCTACCGCTTTACAGGCCGCGCCGAACGGCTTCATGATCCTGCTCCATGGCCGGCCCGTCGCCGGGTCGACAAAGAGGGTCTCGCCGGTCTTCGAGATCCCGGCGAGCAGGTTGTAAATGACGGCGTCGATCGGAATCCAGCGTGCCTTTTTGCTCTTGGCGTGCTCGGCCGGGATGTGGATCGTCCCTACCACGAAGTCGACGTCCTTCGGCCGCATCTTCAAAATTTCCCCTTCCCGCATGCCCGTGAGTGCGGCGATCGTCAGGACCGGTTGAAGCGCCGGCTCGGCCGCTTCGATGAGGAGCCGGACCTTTTCGGGCGTCAGGAATTCAAGGACCTTTTGCTCCCGGCTGTTATGCTCCTCGAGTTTCCATTTCCTGGCCCGAGGTCCTTTCTGGTTGGCGAGCGGGTTCCGCTCGATGAGCCCGTCCTCGAGTGCGATGAAAAGGATCGATCTCAAAAAGGACATTTCCCGGTTGACGGTGCCCGGGCGGACGGCGTCCCCTTCCAATCGCTTCGTAATGTAGGCCCGGAGCAGTTCGGGCTTGATGTCGGAAAGTAAGCGGGCTTGCTGCGCCCGGAAATATTCCTTGAGCCGCTCGAATGAGCAGACGTCCCGCGCGTGCGATCGTTTTTGCTTCCAGGCCGGCGAGTCGATCAGGGCCTGGATGTAGCCGTCGATGGTCCGGGTGTCCGCGCGCTTCGGGTCCAGCAGATCCTCGAGTTGTCCTTCGAAGGAGGCGGTCCGAAGCTTGGCCAGGCTGGCCAGGGCTTGGCCTTTCGTGTAGCCGGCGAAGCGACGAATCCTCCGGCCTTTGAAGGCGATGTCCGTCTGCCAGCGCGTCCCGTCGAAACGGAGATTCTTGGCTGGCTCGGGTTTCTCTTTGAGGTCGTTAATCTCATGTTGAATTTTGGCCCGCGAGGCCCGCAGATCGGCAAGCCTTTTCTTTTTCTCGTCGAGATCCAGGCGCTGCTTTTTCTTCGGAGCCTTCATGCGAGCCCCTTCGATCGGAGCGCCTCGACCCGCTCCGCGTAATGGAGAATTCTTAGGCGTCGGGTCGTCGGGTCGCAGGCCGGGTGGTGTTGGATCGCGTTTGCCGGAAACCAGCCGAGGTGGCGCCGGTGCGGGCGGCTCAAAATCGCCGTGGCCCCGCAATCGCGGCAGCGAATCACGGTCTTCATGCGCTGTAGAAGCCTCCGTTTTTGGCCTTGTTGGCCTTCACCCTGGCCCTGGCCTCGCGCAAGACCCGGGCGATCCTGGCGCGGTCCTGTTGCAGGCCGGCCTTCGCGCGTTCGCGGTCTTCGAACCTGGCGACGATCTCGGCAAGGTTTTTTCTGCTGTGTTCATCCATGGGATTCCTCTATCAGAAAAGGGGTCGGGGTCATGCACTCGTGCGTCCTAATGTAAGCATTTTCAACATTTTACAGTCACAATTAGTGCTTTTAAGCTCTCAGAAGTCAAGGGAATTATGCTAGTTCCCGGCAGGTTTTCCGTCATCCTCGCAGCATTTCTCGGGTTGGCCTCTGCACGGCCAGTCCAGTGGGCCTGGTCAACTCGGCTCCCGGTCGGGCTCCGTCGCCGCCCGGATCGGCAGCGGCCGGACGCCCACGATCCGCTCGAGTTCCTGCAGCCGGGCCTCGAAATCCTCACGTTCCTCGATCTTCATGGCGCGGTCCAAGATGGCGACGGCGGCCTGCCGGGCCTGGCTCTCGTCTTTGCTCTCCATCGTCCTGGCCAGGATCGCGACCGCATTCTCGGAAAGGACCTTGAGCAAATCCTTGGCCAGGAAAAAACTGTCCCTCCGGGCTGTGGCCAGGGCCTGGGCGAAGGCCGGGTCCTTAAGCCATCTGTAAATCGTCGTATGGTCGATGCCGGCGTTCCGGGCGGCCTGGCGGATCGTGTTCCCGAGGAGCAGATCCCGCAACACGCGGGCGCGCTTTGTCCCTGGGCGTTTTTCGGAATCCGTTGCATTCTGTTGCTTTCTCGCGGAGTTTTTCCCTGTCATCTTTTCCTCCCCTCAAGGCTTTGAATTTCGGCCTTCAGTTCCTTGATCCGCTGCCGGAGATCCCGGGCCTTGGGCTTCGCCGCCGGCGCGGCGATCGTCGCGACAGGTTTGTTCGTAGGCGCGGGCCCGGCTGCGGCCGCGGGCTGCCGGCGGGCGTCGCTTTGGGCCAGCTGGCCGTCCGGTCCGGGCGTGAACAGCTGGAGGAGGCGCGGTCCTGGGGGTGCCTTTTCAAATGGGTATTTCCGGCCTGCGTGTTCCTCTAGGACGCGGTCCCTGTCCTCCGCGTAAAATCCTGGCCGATCCTCATAAAGCGGCCGCTCAGCCTCGATCAGAAGCCGCGGCCGGTTGCTTTGGATCAGGTGCTTGAAAACGTCGATGATTGTCATTTTGGTCCTCCGTGTTGCCGGCCTCTCACTTGCGCTGTGGGCCCCGATCGGCGCTTCCCCGCCGCCTTCCCCGCAGGCCCCCCCTTGGGCTTCACGGCTGGTGGGAGAACGCGTTCTATCGGTAATCCGCGGGCCCGCCGGCGCTCGAGTTCGGCCTTCCGGGCCTCGAGGGCCTTGATCTGGCCCAGAAGGTCCTCCGTCGCGGGGCGCCGGCGTTTTGGCCGCTCCGTCGCGGCGGTTGGCCCGGCAGCTGCCGGCGTAAACGCGATGGGTTGGCCGGCTTCGGGCTCGAGGCCGGTGGGCACGACCAGGACCGTGAAGATCCCGGGCTGGTCCGGCGCGTCAGTCTGGCCGGGCTTGAGGTGCACCGTCTTGATCTTCAGCCGTGGCCGGGCCGGCCGGCGGAGGCGTGTGGCAAATTTGGTGCTACCGGCGATCTTCCGTTCGAGGAAGGCCAAGCGTGGCATGGAGGCTGTTAGTTCCATGGCGCGGCTCCGATCGCCAAGGGCTGCCTCGTCGCTGCGGGCGCTGCCGGCTTCCGATTGGTGGCGGTAAAATTTCGTCGAAAAATCCTGCCCCGGCTTTGTCGGCGGCCAGGACCCCAACGTTCGAAGTTGTGAATTCGGCCATGTCCTGGTCTGCTGCGAAGTCGGGGTCCCAACGTCGGGGCGCCGGCTTCTCGCCGGTGCAAGTGGGTTCGAAGGCCTGGCCCTTGTCCTGGATGAAAAAACAAAAATGGCCGCTGCTGCGCCGGATGACACGGGGGAAGGTTTCGCTGGCCATGACGATCGGACGCCCGCAAAGTCTGCAGCGCCAGCGTCGCCGTCCGTTTGAAAGGTTCACGCATAATATCGTAGCCTACCTGCCAAAAATTACGCCATGAGGATCCGCGGCCCTGGGTTGAACGCTGGTCTGCTGATCCATGGCGGGGCCTTCGCTCCCCGCCTTTTTTGAGGTGGTCAATCAGGGTCCGAGAGCTTGATGTACGGGTTAGTGGCCGGGTTCAAATGCCGATCGTCGGCGGCCCGGCGCTTCTTTTCATCCCGGCCCTCGAGCGCGAGCAGGGCCTGGCGGTCCAGGTCGGTTGTTTCGCCCGGCCGCCGGCCGTTGATGGTAAGCTCGCCAGATGCGGTCCGGTCGATCGTAATCTCGTCCTCGATTCTGCTGTCGGCCTTTCCCAAAAGCTGCGCGGCCAGCTGCTCTTCCTCCTCGGCGCAGCCGAATATCGCATACGGCGCGCGGTCGATCTCGACGTCGTCCGGGCTCATCTGCCACCCCGGAAGATCGTCGGGTCGTAAGCGATCAATGGTTCGCGCTGGCGGTCGAAGCCCAGCTTGGCCAGTTGCAGCTCAAGCTCCGCTAGCCGAGCGCTGGCTTCTTTGAAGCGCCTGTCCGCCGCGAGTTTGGCCGCCTTGAAAAGCTTGATCTCGTCGCGTGTCTGCGGCCGTATGAATCCGCCGTACGTTTGGGCGCGCCAGTTGCAAGTGAAGCAGGGGATCGGCCCGCTGCCCGGCTTTGGGATCGGCCAAATTGCCCAGGCCCTGCAGGTGGGGTTTGTGCAGACGCCAAAGAATCTCTTCGGATACTCGGTCCGCCGGCCCTCAATCTTCTTCGTCCGGACTTCTCCGAGATCCTCCTCCGTGGCCCGCGCGGCCTCATACTCCGCGTCCGAAATCTCGTGGTTCAGGGCGGCGGGGTGCTGGCCCGGGGTTTTCTCCTTCTTCTTCGTCGTCGTGAGAACGCTTATCGTCATGATGTCCTCCTGTTATTGAATTTCGCCGAGCCTCGAGGCCCGGATTCCCAGTGCATTTTTATTCATGCTGTCCGCTTCGGTCATTGGCAGGCCTCGATGATTTCCCGGATCATCTGGTCGTTCCTTTTCATCGCGATCTCCACGTCCTTCTCCCGTTTGGGTTGGTCGCGCTTTTCCCGGAGCCAAGCAAGCTCTCTCTCCAGGTCATTCCGTTCGAGCCGGAGATAGGCTATTTTCTCACGCATCTTAAAGGGCGCGGTTTTTGGCAAAGTTGGTTCCTTGGCCTTCGCTGCGGATACGGTATCGGATTGGGTATCTGGGACGGTATCAGATACCGTCCCTATATCTTTCTCTGTTTCCGTCTCCCTATCAGGCTTATTAATTCTCCGGTTGAGGGTTTGGGTTAACGCGGGTGATTCTCCGTAGATATTCAAATAGGCCCCAAAAATCCGGGAGGCTGCACCCAGGAGGTCGAGGTCCTTTTTGATCCTGGTCCATAATTTGGGGCTCAAAGTCGCCTGGTGCTTGACGAAATTCACGACCCAGATGACGCCCGCGTCACGCATGATCTTCCCGTCCTTCTCGAACTTGGTCAAGCCGAGGTCGATGGTCTCGAGCGGAAGTCCGGTTTCATTGGCGATAACCTGCCCATTGACATAAATCAGGCCCGCTGGATTGACATGGGAATTTGTGAAGAGCCAGGTGAAGAGCAGTTTTCCTTCTGTGTTCAGGCCCTTAACGTACTGGTCGCTCCAAAATCGGCTTTGGAAAAGTCTAAAGTCGGCCATCCGCCTCAATCTCCCTTCTCAAGAAAAACGGCCGGCGGAGACCCAAATCCGAGAAGGGCTGAGGACCCAGGGCCCCGCCAGCCAGAAGCGCTTCCATGTCATCCGTTCCCGCCTTAAATCCCCCGGGATTCGGCCGCGGCACTGGATTGGCCTTTCCACCATCTCTCGGGCGCTTGGCCGTTCATCTGGCTTTTCCCTTTGCGGCTGGACCCTTGGTCTGCGCCTCAAGGTCCTTTTCGATCGCCTCCCAATCCAAGCGAAGGCAGCGCCCGACGCGGCTGCATGGCAGTTCCCCGGAACCCGCCATTTTGTAGATCGTCATCACGTGCAGACCGAGGCGGCAACTGCATTCCAACGGAGAAATCCAGCGGCGGCTGGGCCGGGGCTCAGCTGCGGGCGCGGTCATCGGCGTCCTCGGCCTCCGAGTCGGCCTTCTTTCTCAGCTGGGGGGCGGTTCTTTTTTTTGAGCGCCCCATAATGATCTGGAATTTTTCGCGTTCTTCCGGGAAGAGGGCGAGCATGTCAACACCGAAGTACGAAGCTACCTTGTGCTTGAGGAGAATCGAATACCCTTTCCCGAAGCCACGCTCCAGGGCGTTCAATGTCGAGATGGGGATGCCGGTGTCCTCGGATACTTGCGCGAGGGTCGTCGAACCTCTGGCCTCGCGAAGGTTCAATATTTTTTTCATGTTATCCTCCTACGGGATATGGTTTACAGCCTTCTGTTATGTTATAGTGGACACTAATGGATACGAAATTGTCTACGATATTCAGACGGCTCAGGGCGAGTTTCAGCCGGGAAGAGCGGCCCTGGTTCGACGCAGCCGTCGACGTATTACTAAAGCTGAAGCCGGGGGCTTGCCCCGATAAAGATCCCTGGGGAGTCTGCGCCGATCTCAAATGGATCATCAATGGCTTGATGCTGGCCGGCGGAGAAGAGCAGATCCCCGATCACCGTTTCTCGGTCGATAATATCGCTAGGTCTAAAACCGTCCTGGCCCGGCTCCTGCCGGAGATCGAAAAGATCCGCCTCGAGGCCTTTGGGTCGACGAGGGCCCCTCACCGGACCATCCGCGCGGCATCCCTGGCGCTGAGGGAAGCTCTCCGGCGCGACCAGGACTGCTTTGAGGCCTCCATCAGCGATCCGGCAGCGTGGGCCGGCAAGGTCCGCGAGCTCGAGGCCAGGATCATCAAGCTCATCGCGGAGCGGAACGTGCTGCATCCCGTCCGGTGGTTCCCCGGGCAGGACTGGATGACACTTGAGCTTTTCGTGGCCTCCAAGAAAAAAAAGAGGGGCAAGCCGCCCGGCGCCCTATCCCCCTGGCGGACCTATCCCGGGACGAGGCTTCGAAGGTTGGCCGAGGACATAAAGAGCCTGGCGGCAGCATCGAGCTTTTCCGAGACGGGACTGCTGTACTTCATCGCGGCCGGGGTCCCTCCTCTCCTCGTAACCGCAAAGATCGAGTTTCGGGGTCCTGTCAACACGCGTGACCTGCTCCGGGCGTATAAGCGCCTGCCCGATAGCGCGAAGCGGCCTCGGAGGCTGACGGTCCGCAATGTCGATGTGCACGGCTTTGTTCTAGGCCTCGGCGGCCCGCCCAGGACCGGCATCATGGAATTCTGGCGGACGGCGACGGCCAAGTGGAACCGAGCCCATCCGGACCGGCGATTTGTGTCGCGTGATGGGTTGAAGAAAGCTTTCGAACGAGCGCGGAAAAAACTGCTATAATTGTCCTCGAGCCGTGCTTCCTTCGATCGTTCGTCCTGGCGCTTTTCACGCGGTCGCTTTTTCAGCAGATCCCGGAGAAGGCTGAAAAGCTTGGCCCGGACCGGATCCGCGGCCGGGACATTCGGTGCGATCGCAGCTCAGGCGCGGCCCTGGTCGGCCAGGCCCATCCTGCCTCGTTTCCCGCCATCGAGCCTCGGCCTCCGGGGTTCTCCCCTGCACACCGAGTCCATTCAGGGAACGGGCCGAGGGTCGCAAAGGTTTTGGCAGTTGCCGGGGGAATTCACTCGTTGAATCGCCTAGGGGGTTGCAGTAGAATCGGAGCAGCCCCTGGCGGGGAGGATTCAGATAAGGAGTATTCATTGCTGTCTGAAGTCGATCAGAATAGGCGTCTGCTAGCCGCAAAAACAGATTCGAAGAGAAAATCGCACCTCGGACAGTTTTTGACGCCCGCAAGCATAGCCACCTTCATGGCAAGTTTGTTTGAGAAGACTCCTGAGTCGGCTTGTCGCTTGCTCGACCCTGGCGCTGGGATTGGCTCTCTATCCGCTGCGTTTCTTGATCGTTGGCTGTCTGGTGGACTTAATTTCAACTCGATTGTCGTGACAGCTTATGAATTGGATGAATCTCTGCTTAAGGAACTTGAACGAACCTTCGCCCTCTATGATGGGAAGGCCTCCCTTTCGACTAGAGTTATCGGAGGGGACTTTATCGAAGAGGCCGTCAATTGGCTCCAGTTTAAGAGTGGGGCCTATTTCACACATGCCATTCTTAATCCACCCTACAAAAAAATTAATAGCGATTCACGCCACAGGTTTCTGCTTCGCCAGGTCGGTATTGAGACGGTGAATCTTTATTCAGCCTTTGTTGCATTGGCATTGGCACTAATGGCGCCTGGCGGACAGGTTGTTGCAATCATCCCGCGTAGTTTTTGCAACGGCCCGTATTACCGTCCGTTCCGCAAGTTTATACTGGAACGTGCGGCAATCCGGCGGCTTCACCTTTTTGGCTCGCGTAGCAAGGCGTTCAAGCAAGACGACGTGCTACAAGAGAACGTCATCATTCTGCTTGAGCGCGGTCGCATGCGGGACGACGTGACTGTGTCAACTTCAATGGATGATACTTTTTCCGACCTCGTGACATACACGCATCCTTATAATCGAATTGTGTTCCCGGATGACGTAGAGAGTTATATCCACGTTCCCGCCTCACCGGACTATAACATCATCGAAATGTCTCCCTCTATTCGGTACTCACTCGATGACATCGGCCTTAGCGTATCCACCGGCCCTGTAGTGGACTTCCGGCTAAAGGAGTACATCCGGGACATGCCGGAGCCAGGCACCGTCCCTTTGCTCTACCCCGGTCATTTCGTCGGCCAGACGATCGATTGGCCGAAGCCTGGTATGAAGAAACCCAATGCAATTCACTTCAATGCCAACACAAAAAAGTGGCTTTATCCGACAGGGTTTTATTGCGTGGTGCGGCGCTTTTCCTCAAAGGAAGAGAAACGACGGATACTCGCAAGCATAGTGGAGCCGGAGATCTTCGGCGATGTGCAGATGCTAGGCTTCGAGAACCACCTGAATGTGTTCCATGATCACAAGCAGGGCATCCCGCGAGCTCTCGCCCGCGGCTTGGCTATGTTCCTTAATACGACTGCCGTCGATAAGAACTTTCGGCGGTTCAGCGGTCATACGCAGGTCAATGCTGCCGATCTTAAGCTCATGAAATATCCAAGCCGCGAAGCCCTTATTGCCCTTGGAGAATGGGCGATGCAGCGGGGCGGGGTAACGCAAGCCCTGATCGACGAACAACTGGAAAGGCTGATAGCATGATCGGTGACCACGAGCACATCGCCAATGCTCACAAGATTCTCATTTCCCTTGGCCTGCCCCGCATGCAGCAAAACGAACGGTCCGCGCTCTGCCTGCTTGCTTTGCTGAATCTAACGCCTGGCAAGAAGTGGGCCCAGGCGGAAAACCCGCTAATGGGAATCACGCCTATTATGACATGGGCGCGTGAGCACTATCATAAAGAGTACGCACCCAACACACGCGAGACGGTGCGCCGACAGACCATGCACCAGTTCGTCGATGCTGGGATTGCACTTTATAACCCGGATAAGCCCGACCGTCCTGTGAACAGCCCAAAAGCGGTCTATCAGATTTCGCCTGCGGCACTGGCACTGCTGCGCACCTTTAACGCTCAGCCATGGCACGATGGGCTGATTGCATACCTCGCCGAACGTAAAACATTGGTTGACCAGTATGCGCGCGAACGTACCCAAAACCGCGTCCCGGTGCAGATTGCGCCTGGGAAAAAAATTACCCTCAGCCCTGGGGAGCACAGCGATCTTATCCGGACTGTTATCGAGGACTTCGGCCCACGCTTTGTGCCGGGCGGTGTGCTGATCTACGCTGGTGACACTGGCGACAAGTGGGGCTACTTTGATGCACGTCTGCTGGGTGAGCTGGGGGTGAACGTCGATTCGCATGGCAAAATGCCCGACGTAATGTTCTATTGCCCGAAGCGGAATTGGCTGCTACTGGTGGAATCCGTCACGAGCCACGGCCCGGTTGACGGAAAGCGGCATGCTGAGTTGGCCCGGCTGTTTGCCGGATCGAAGGCAGGCCTAATCTATGTGACGGCCTTTCCAGACCGCTCGATCATGGGCCGTTATATCGGAGAGATCGCTTGGGAAACTGAGGTGTGGGTTGCCGATGCGCCCTCCCATCTAATTCATTTCAACGGGGTGCGGTTTCTTGGCCCATACGACCCGCCCTTGCCCGGCGCTTCTCCCTGCGTCAAAACCTCTGGGCGGGTGCGGCGCGGATGAGCCTGGCTATAGGGCGTCAATTGGGGACATAGGCCTTTGGGATAGGATACAACCTGTTTTTAAGATGGAGGCGCAGGGGAGCCAGAGGCCATTGCGGCATGGACTCCCCAGGTTAGTCGGGACGCCAGTGGCGGAAATGCGCCTCATGGGAAAAGACGATCATCGCTGCGATTATTCTCAAAGGCCCACTTTCCAGTCAAGAATCCCGTCACCCGAAGCTGGCCCCCTCTGGAATGCTCTGCATGATAGGTCCATGAGTGGCAGCCGTAAACCGTCCAGCCGGCAGGGGAACTCACTCCTTGCATCGCAGGCGGGGCCGCAGTAGAATCGGGTCGGCAAAGGGCAGATGAGGCGCGTGGGCCCGGGCGTGGCCGCGGGCCCTATTCGGAGATAGACGCTCCATGATAGTAAGCGGAAGGATGCCTCATAGGGAGAGAAGGTTACCAGTGCCAAGTTTTCTCGCCCGGAGCAAGGTAAAGGTAGTTACAGATGGCCAGTCTTCAGTACTTGCTAAGACCATAGGCTGGCAACATAATCGGGGCAAATTGCCCGGCTTGGAGAGGAACGATGACAATCCCACATCCAACATCAGGCGACCACCATATAATTTATGAAATCCTCATAGATGAAATAGAAATAAGCAAATTTAATGTCCGAAAGCATACTGTAGAAAAAGACCTACAGGAACTTGCCGCCAGCATAAAAGAACATGGCCAGCTCCAGCCAGTCGTTCTGAGAGGAGAATATGGCAAGCCTCCATATGAACTTATTATTGGTCAACGGCGATATTGTGCACTACGAGATATATTAAAAGCAGAGACAATAAAGGCTACTTTTGCCGGCTACATAAGCCCGCTAAATGCAAAAATCCGGTCCCTAGCCGAGAATATGGTCCGGAGCGAATTAAGCTATGAAGATACGGCAGACGCGGTTACTGCTCTATATAAAGAACTCGGCCGTAATGATCAAAAAGTTTCCGAGAAGACCGGCCTTTCTTTAAGGAAAGTAAGGCAGTTTATTTATATCGAAGAAAGAGCATCAGAAAAGACAAGAAAAGAACTGCGTGATGGCAAAGTCCAGCCTGCCGATGTTCAAAGAGCACTAAGGGCTGCTTCAGATGATATCGCAAAAGCGGATAGACTGCTTGAACTTATGAAAAAACACCATCTTGACAGATACCAAAAGAGCCGTCTCGTAGATGTTGGCTTAGCGAATCCCAAGGCCTCACCAGAAAAGATTATCGAATTGGCAAAGCCGCCCGCTATAGAGAAAGTATATATGGTTCGTCTTCCGGAAAAAGTGCACGCTGCATTACTAACCGCCTCAAAATCGCTTGCTCATACTCCGGACGAATTGGCAGCCCAAGCAGTAGAAGAATGGCTGAAAGAGAAGGGATTCTTGGAATGAGGACCGAGGAAGAAATCCAGAAAATCATTGCAGGCGTACCTGAGCTACAAAATGCTATCGCAGCATTGATTGCTAATACCAAGAGACAGAAAAGAACATTGAACCTCCTTGATATTGCCGAGAAGATTAAATTTACAAAAAAATACCTATCGATTAATGAAATCGCTACAGTTATAAGCATGTCAGATGAGATGGTCCGTGAGTTTGCTCGGATCGGCCTTCTTAAACCATCAATAAAAAAAATGATATCGGCAGGCAAAATAGACAGCGTAGATATTGCGGATCGGCTCAGTAGGCTATCTAGCAGCGACCAATCCTATCTAGCAAAGAAGATCGTTATTGGAGAACTTAATTCACAAGATCTCCGTGCAATAGTTGCTTTACGAAAACATTCTCCAAAAGCATCTATTATCAAAATCGTAAACCGGATAAAGAAATCCAAAAATATCAGGGAATATGTAGTCGAATTTATTATTCCCATCGAGCTGGTTGGTCATGAGAATATTATAACCAACGCGCTTCGCGCTATTTTTGATAAAAAACACATACGTTCATTATCCTTTCAGCAAAGGTTAGGAGTTATGTCATTGGATGAAGTGGGTAAGAACACGTTGGTACGACGATCTCGGGAGGCCGGGGTTAGCAAGGGCAAACTAATCCAACTGATTCTTTCCGGGGATTATAAAAACTGTGAACAGTAAAATAAGCTCTTCGCGACAAACTACGCTATGCCAGTTCCTTGACACGTCAGAACTACAAATGCTGGCTTATGAGCTATATGAGTTACGCGTCCGTATAGAAATGGCTACCAGACCGATATTGGGATTTGTTAGGGGACTTTATCTCTCAGCACGTCTCATTTACGCACTACGGGATAGGCTGTCTCAATACTCCCTAGAGGTGGATTGGGGTCATCTACTTGATGCTGATAAAAACTATATTTCCCGTGAATGTGACATAATCATCCATAAGGCCGGCCCAACAACAAAGTGGAATGGAAAAACGAATTCGGTAATGAATTTTAAGTTCATAAGAAGCGAAGACGCCGTCGCTGTCATTAGTTGTAAGTCACTGATGAATTCCATTCGCTCCAGGGACATCCTCTATTGTTCCGATTTAAAGCCAGTAGTGAATAATGTATTGCTTTTTGCCGAATGTTGTCGCCCGAATTCCGTTGCATCTTTGAAGCGAAAGGCAAGAGATGCTGGATACGCAGGATTCTGGCACCTTTATTCCTATTGCAAAGAGACTTCCCTTATGGAAATCGTCCCTGAAGACTGGAACGAATTTATCGTAACTCTTGAAGGCATTTGCGAGAAAGGAAGTCGGACTTGAGAACAAAGGAACACAAGCCCAGTCCGCCGATAACGAAGCGGATTTACTCATTTGATGTTCTTTGGGAAAACGCTACTAAGCTGCTGGCAAAAAAACATCTCCGAGGTTTAGATGTGCGTTGTCCAGAATGCGGCGAGAAAGGAATGCTTATTTCTAAATGGGTGAAAAGCACACCTATAAAGCCACAATATATTTGCCATTCAAATGATAGCGGTCAATTAAAGCTATGCTTAATTAACCGAGTTCAAAGAGTAGCGTTACGAGAAACTGCTCGCCTATTCCGGGCCGACATTCTAAAAACAATCCGATTGGGAAGTCCTTATGTTCTATTTAGTGGTGGTAAGGACAGTCTGTGTTTGTTGCATTATATCAATTCTCTTGCTAAGAGCATCAATAAACAAATAACAGCTCTGCACGCGGATACTACTGCAGGCTTCCAAGAAGTCGAACAATATGTTCAGGAGGTATGTAGCACATTAAACATTCCGCTAGTTACAGTTCGCCCCCTACACAACTATTTTTCCCTCGCAAAAAGGTGGGGAATTCCAGGTGTAAAATCACGCTGGTGTTGCAAGACACTTAAGGTTGCACCAATTCGCCGGTATCTATCGAATGTAGATGGTGATGTGGTCATTTTTGACGGAATAAGAGCCACAGAGTCAAACATCCGGGCTACATATCTGCCTATTTGGTACCACCCATCTTTTCGTTGCATCAGTGTTAGCCCAATATTCCATTGGTCCGATCTCAAGGTCCAGGAATACATTGAAAATAATGATCTCCCCTTGAGTCCAGCGGCGAATCTCAACACCTCCGCTGAATGCTGGTGTGGAGCGTATAAAGCTAGGGATGATTTTGAAGCTTTGCTTAAAGTCCATCCAGAAATATTCGACAAGCTTGTAGAAGTCGAGGATGCCCAAAAGGGAAAGTATACTTTCCTTTACGAAAACGGAGAGCGCATCCCCTTACGTTCGTTAAAAAGGAGAAACAAGGTTCTCAATAAATTGGCAGGTAACTATCTAGGGCCTCTCGCAGGGGGAAAAAATGACTGAGAATCAATTTGATATGGCAAAATTAAAGGTCATCACGGACAGGCAGCAGTCTGAGGCGAGCTTACATTGGACTCGGAACAATATATTCTTAATTTGCTCAAGCATATTGTTATTAGCCTTTAGCCAATTTCATCAACAGCCGCTACAAATTGCAATTGCGGCCTTAGGTTTTGTGATCAACCTAGCTTGGCTTCTTATTCAGTATAGAAGTAGCAAATATATCCAGCACTATAAAGCGGAGGCACAGAAAATAATGCCTGATATCTATCCTAAAGATCTTAAGGGCATTGAAATGCGCCTTGTAGCTTTCGTCTTCCCTATTGCCTTCATGGCAATATGGGCAACCATATTGATAATAACGTCGCTCTGATTTTTCTCACGTCTCGGAAGACTGAGCCTCACGGATGACCAAAAAACACGGCCGCTACTACTGGGTCGACATCTGGACCCAGAGCAAGAGAGCCCGCCGATCGCTAATAACCGACAAATATGGCCTGGTGCTCTAAATAGTTAAGGACATCCCCCTCACCTTTTGTCGGGGCTTGTTTTTCGATTGGCAGATTCCCTGCCGTTTCTGGAACAAAAAAGCACTAAAAGCGACTCATCCGGGCTCAAGGCTCGCGGGCGTCGACCGGGGCCTGGCCGCTCACGTAAGTCGTTGATCTTCGCCGGTTTCTCGGGGGGAAGTGGGAAGTGCCCCTGGCCTGACTCGAACAGGCGACACATGGATTAGGAATCCATTGCTCTATCCATACTGAGCTACAGGGGCACCCAGCGGAATTGCCCTTACTATAGCCGAAATCAGGCCGCTGTTCAATTTACCGCTTGAACAGATGGATGAGCCGCTTGAGGTAATCGAGGACCGTCGCTTTATTGGCGCTTTTCTCGGCCTCTCCAGCCGCGAGCGCCTTGACCTTGCGGAGGGTTTCGAGGTTTTCGCTGTTCCGGCGGCTAACGATCTCCGCGATGGCCTCGGCAAGTTCCGGGTTCCGGGCGAGCAGGACCGCGAAAGCCTCGACGTCGATTTCGAGCAGTTCGGCGTCTTCGCTCACGACGACCGTGGCCGTCCGCGGCATCCCGGTGAAGAGAGACATCTCGCCGATGATCCCGCCGGGGCCGACCTCGAAGCGGGTCGCGAAGGACTTTCCGCCTTCCTCGCTGTCGATCTCGCCGCGGACCCTCCCGCTGATGACGATATAGCATCTATCGCCGGGCTCTCCCTGCCGGAAGAGGACTTCTTTTGCGGTGTAATTCCCTCGCCGCGCGAGCAATGCCAGGTCGCGGATCTCGCCCGCCGAGAGGACCGGCTCCCCCGCCCTGACCCCTTCCCGGACGCGGAGGAAGGACGATCCGGCCAGATCCCGCTCGTTCTTCTCGCCCGCGGCGGCGGCCTCGTCGGTCCGCTCGCCGGGCTTGACGGCCTTGAGGACCCGCCCGACCTTGTTCTCGATCGACATTGGGATCTCTATGCCGCGCCTTTGGAACTTGTACCAGATGAGCCGGGCGACTTCGCCTTTGATGTCGTCCTTTCGGGCGTAGTCGGTGACGTGGAACTTCAGGACGTAGGACATCCCGAATTCATCATAGCTCACGACAAGGCCCTTGGGCGCCGGATCGGAAGCGACGTCCGCAACCTCGCGGGCCGCCGCCGTCAGCAGGTCCATGACGACGGAGGGCCGGGCATCGAAGGCGACCTTGACGGGGAGCGCGATCTCCACAAGGGTGTCCGGCAGCGAGAAATTCGTGATCATCCGCGACGCGACTTCGCTGTTGGGAAAGATGATGATGTTCTTGGCCCCGTCCATGACCCGTGTCTCCCGCCAGTTTGTATCGATGACGACGCCCTCCGTCTCGCCGATCCGGACCCAGTCGCCCCGGCTGAAGGACTTCGTGTAGTGCAGGGACATGCCCGCCAGGATGTTCCCGAGCACGCCCTGGAGGGCCAGGCCGAGGACGGCGGTCAGGATGGCGGAGCCGGTCAGCAGGGGCTTGATATCGATCCGAAGGAACTGGTCGAGGATGGTAAAAAGGATCGCTATATAGACAATGACCAGGATGAAGCCGTGAAGGACGCGCGGCAGCGGGAAGGGCCTGTTTTTCCTGGCATAGAGAACCTGGATCAAAGCATCGACGAGGCGGATCAGAAGGAAAATGACGAAAAAGACGAAGGCGGAGTCCAGGATCTCGAAATACCGGGCCCTCAAGGGGAAGGCGTTGCGGATCGCACTCCATCGCGTGAGCAGCGAGACGGCGAGCAGCGCCACGGGAAAGGAAAGCTGCTCCAGCAGATGCCTCCACGGGGCCTTCTTCGCCTTCTGCGGCCCGACAACCCCCCGGCGCAGGAGAAGATGGACAAACCCTGCCGCGACGAAAAAGAGCAGGGAAAAAAGAATCTCCAGATAAAGTACCATTTCCGGTGACGGGCTCTTGGCCATGGCTCTACCCCTTACTCAATTTCAGGCCCTGGCGCGCCGCCAGGGTCCGCGGGAATCGCTCCCGGGCCGCTTCCAGGATACCATCCACCTGGTCATCAGAGTGGTCGGGGCTATGATGCGACAGGACCAGGCTGCCGATGCAGCCCGCGGTCGCCAGCTCCGTTCCCGCCAGCCAAGTCGAATGGCCCCAGCCCTTCCTGCCGGCCGCGTACTCCTCGGGCGTGAATGTCGCGTCATAGATAAGGTGGCCCGCGCCTTCGGCAAAAGCCGCCAGCCGGCGGTCGATCCCCTTCTCCGGATGCTCGGTGTCCGTCGCCGAAACGAGCCGTTCGCCACCGTGTTCGAACTTGTAGGCGACACTCCCCTGTGGATGAATCAGCGGACACGTTGATACATGGAGACCCGCGATGGTCAGGCCGGGAACGATCTTCTTAAAAAGCTTCGTCGACGGTGTCGCTCCGAGGGCCACGGGAAAATACGGGCCGGCTATCAACCCGCCGAGGTATCGCTCCGTCGCTTCCGGCTCGGCGGGCGCGTAGATCGTGATCGACGCCCCCGGCGAGAACAGGGGCGCAAAGGCAGGAAGGCCCATGATGTGGTCAAGATGGAAATGGGTGAGGAGCAGGAAGACCTTTATAGAGTCGCTTCCCGCGGCACTCGCCTCCGACATGATCCGGGCGCCCAGATCCTTGATTCCTGTCCCCGCGTCAATGACGAGAGTACCGCCGTCCGCGGTCCGGAGCGAGGCGCAAGGCGTGTGGCCGCCGTAGCGGACCTTGTCCGGCCCGGGCGAAGGCATCGTTCCCCGCACCCCCCAGAATTCGAGCTCCATGACGGCTCCTTTGCCTCGCGCCCTATTTTTCTTTAATGTCCGCGACACCGTCCCATCCGTCCGGCGGTGGCGATGCCGCGAAGATCCGGCAGCGGCCGGCGTAGGTTTTCGCCACGGGGTCGGCCGCAAGCGCCTCGAACAGCGTCGAGGCCTGGGACCAGCGTCGTCCACGATACTCTTCGAGGGCCTGATGGAAACGCCGGATTTCCTCCAATCGGTCCGCGCCGACTTTGCCTTTTTCCCCGATAAGCTCGAAAACGCGGACGGGCTTGGCCTTCCCGACGACCCGGATCATATCGACTTCGCGCGTCACGATCGACTCCCGGATCCGGGCCTCGGTCTCCTCGCTCACGAGGGTGAAGATTCCATATTGCTTGCACGCGCCCTCAAGCCGCGACGCCAAGTTCATGGTATCCCCTATGGCCGTGTAATCGAAGCGCCGCTCCGAGCCCATGTTGCCGACGACTGCCGGGCCGGAATTGAGGCCGATGCGCATCCGGATCTCATGCCCCGACCGCCGCTTGAACTCCCCGCGCAGTTCGGCCAGCCGAGCCTGACATGTCAGGGCCGCCCGCGCCGCCCGGAGGGCGTGGTCCGGCTGGTCGAGCGGAGCGTTCCAGAAAGCGATGATCGCGTCGCCTTCATACTTGTCCAGCGTCCCGCCGGAATCTAAGATGGTGTCCGTCATCTCCGTGAGAAAGGCGTTCAGGAGTCCGACGAGGTCCTCCGGCCCAAGCTTCTCGGAGATCGACGTGAAGCCGGCGACGTCGGAGAAAAAGGCGGTGATGTCGCGCCTCTCGCCGCCGAGCCGGAGAAGGTCGGGATTGCCGAGGACCCGCTCGATGACGTCCGGGCTCAAATAGAAGCGGAAAACGCTCTTGATGAACCGGCGTTGGCGGCCCTCGACGCCGTAATTCAGGAGCGAAGCGGTCACGAACCCGGCCAGCACGGCGAAGAGCGGGGCGGCGAATTCCAGCCAGTAGCCGGACGAAAATGTCGTCCAAGCGGAAACGGCGGGCACGGCCAGGGCTATAATCAGCCAAGCCGCCAGGTGCCAGATCCTCCTGAGCAGCGTCGTGCCCAACCCGGCCAGGAGCGAGAGCCCGAAGATGAAGGCGGCGGTGACAGGTGCGGAGACGGGTTTCACGGCGTCCTTGTGCAATAAGTTGTCGAGGGCCGTGGCCAGGATCTCCATCCCCGAATAGAGGCCGCCGAACGGCGTCGGCCGCAGGTCGAAGAGCCCGGGAGCCGTCATGCCGACGATCACGGTCTTCCCGGCGAACTCAGCGGGCTGGATCTGCGGCGGCTTCCCTTCTTCGATTCTGGCCTGGGAATTGATCACGGCGGCGATCGAATATGTCTTGTAGGTTCCGGCAGGCCCATGATAGCGAAGGATCATCCGGCCCTCGCCATCGAGCGGAATTCCCCGGAGGTCCGCCGGGCCTTGGATAAAGTCGGCCAGGGCCAGCGGCAGGGCCGGCAGGAGGAGGGCGTCATATCGATAGACGAGCGGCAACCGCCTGTAGACCGAATCCGCGTCTGGCTCGTATTGGACGTTTCCCATGCCATGGACGCCCGCCATCAAAATATCCTGGGGGAGGGTTACCGAATGAACCGGATGGATGGCCAGGGCCGGGATGTTTTTTTCGGCCAAGGCAAATCGGCGCAGGACATTCGTGACATCCGTCTCGTCATCCCGCGCCGTCTTGCTGAGGAAAAACGGGAGAAAAACGTTGCCCGACCGCCCGATGGCGGCGCCCAGCGCCCGGTCGTCGTCGACGCCGAAGCCCGACGGCTCGGTCGTGATGATGTCCAGGAAAACGGCCTTCGCCCCGCCGGCCTTCAGGAAATCGAGGAGGGCCGCATACATCTGCCGCGGCCAGGGCCAGGGGAGATTCTGTTGTTTTGCGTAAACGTCCAGGCTGTCCTGGTCGAGGGCGATCAGCACGATGTCCCGGGAAGCCCGTGAAGGCACGGAAAGAAGCCGGAGTCTTCCGTCCCAGGATTTCCATTCGAGCTGTTGGAAAGCTCCGCGCTGCCATAGAAGCAGGGTCGCCGCGAAGACGGCCAGGCCTATGGCGGCGCCGCGCAGGAGTTTATTCTGTAAAAAGCGGCCGGCCTTGCCCCTGGCCACGACCGCTTCGCTCCGGCCCGGCATCATTCCGTTATCTCAGCCCTTTGACCGCCTGGTCGAACCGGACGCTCCGGATCTCGAGCGTCGCGGGAACCTGTTTCAGCCCCGCGATTTGCGCCTGGACCAGGCGCAGCCTGTCCTCCGGACCCGGATGTGTTTTGAACCAGCCGGCGGCGGGGCCGGCGGGCTTGTCCTTCTCCATGGTCTTGAGGAAATCCGGCAGGCCGTTCGGATTATATCCGGTCCTGGCTGCGAACTTGACCGCCAGGCCGTCGGCTTCGAATTCGTACTTTCTGTCGTAGCCGCGCTCGACCAGGGTTCCGAGGATATCGCCCAGGGCGCCCTCGAACAGGCCGGTGAGCTTGGACACGTCATCGGAGCTGAGCCGGCGGGCCGCTTCGCTGCCCATAACCTTGAAGGCGTCGACCAGGCGCGATTTCTTGATCGATTGGAGACCGTGCTTGGCCACCACGTGGCCGATCTCGTGAGCCAGAACCGAGGCCAGCATCTCCTCGTCGCGGCAACGACGGACGAGTCCGGCGGTGACGAAAACGTAGCCGCCGGGCGCGGCCATGGCGTTCACTTCCTCGGAATCGAGGACCAGGAAATGATAGCCGCCGTAGGTCTCGGGCCTGTCCGAGTTGTAGGCGACGGCCGTCCCGAGGAGATTAACATAGCGCCCGAGCCCCTCGTCGTTAGAAGCCTTGTAGCGCGACAGGATGATGGCGGCCACCGCCCGGCCGATGTAATACTCTTCCTCGTCGGTAATGTCGGCGAAGGTTGAACGTAAGGCCTGGGAGGTTGCGACGATGGCCGTCCTGTCTTTCTCCGAGATCTTTCCCTGGCCGGCCAGTACGTCCGCTCCCTTTTGGACGACCGAGCAGCTTGGGAGGAAGGCGGATGCCGCGAAAATAACGAGCCCCGTGATCGCGCGGCGCCGGGCGTTCATCGGGCACCTCCAAATTCGCCGAGCCGGCCTTTCCTGAGGAAGTCCTCGATGGCGGCGGGGGTGATCTTGAACCGCTCCATGAGGTCGACGGCGGCGTAGTTGACCTCGCCGTGCCGGGCCCGGTAATCCGTTTCGACTTGCCTGTTGAAGCCCTTGCCGGCGAGCGCGACCTCGTTCGCGGAGGCCTGGGTTTTCATGTTCTTGTCCATGGCCATAAGGTCAAATTTTTTCGTGGCGATGGCGCTCGAGTGGATCCAACCCGTCTTCCCGTCCGCGGTCTTGACCTGGATCCAGCCGTCCTTGTCCCCGATCTTTTCGAGCGAGGCGCCGGCGGGGACCGTCGCCAGGGACGAGGCGTAGAACTTCGGCTCGCGCCGGACATCGGTGGTTTTGATCTTCACGATGACGGTCTCGGCCAGGAGATAGACAAAAACGGCGAGAACCGCCGCGAGAAGAAGGCTCAGGCGAAAAGGCTTATTCATGATGACTCCTCTGCGACGCTAGGCTCATCATAGAAAAAAGCCCGAAGCAAAGTCAAACGGCGCGCCGCTTCCGCTGGCATCGCGCGCAGAAATAACTGCTCCGGCCGGCGACTCGGATCCGCTGAACAGGCGTCCCGCACTTGACGCAGGGCTCCCCTTCCCGGTCATAGACTTTGTGGAAGAACTGGAAGCCGCCGGCCTTTCCCTCGGCGTCCACATAGTCGCGCAGCGTGGACCCCTTCGCTTCGATGGCCAGCGCCAGGATCTTGCGCGTGGATTCCCAAAGTCGGCCGGCATCTTTTTTGGTAAGCGCCGCGGCCCGGGTGACCGGATGGATTCCGGAATCGAACAGGATTTCGTCGGCGTAAATGTTGCCGATCCCCGCGATGACCGTCTGGTCGAGGAGGAGACCCTTGATCCGCGCTTTCCTCCCTCTGAGGGCGCGCCCGAAATCCTCAATCGTGATGTCCAGGGGCTCGGGGCCGAGACTCGAAAGTTCGGCGCAAGCGCCCTCGGGTGTCCCGCTAACGCACAGCAGGAATCCGAATTTCCGGACGTCCCGGAAGCGGAGCTCGGGTCCGCCGTCGCTGAACGTGACGATCAGACGCGTGTGCTTGTCCCACGTCTCTCCGCTCGCCGCGAGAAGGAGCTGGCCGGTCATCTTCAAGTGAAACACGAGGCTCAGTCCGCCCTCGCACTCGATGATGGCCATCTTCCCGCGCCGCCTGACGCTCAGAACGCGCTTCCCCGCGAGAACCGCGAGCCCGCCGCGCGGGGCCTGGCGCAACAGCGGTTTGAAAAAAAGCCGGGCCCGCTCGATCACCCGCCCGCGGATCCCGGGCGCCAGGCTCCTGACGATCGTCTCGACTTCGGGGAGTTCGGGCATGGAGACATTCTATCAAAGAAGATGAAGAAGGGGTCAAATCTTCATTCTGCCACTTCTGGGCTCTCGCGCGGGTTCAAAAGGCGTCCCTCCCGAGCGCAAAAGGCGACGCCTGTTGCTTCCGCCTTGATTCCGTCTTGATTTTCGTTTAAGATGGAGGGCCTATGAAATTCAAAGCCGTCGTTTTCATGGCCCTCGGCTGGCTCATCCCGGGACTGGGCCACGCCCTTCAAAAAAAATACGTCCGGGCCCTGCTCTTTTTCATCTCCATCTTCGCCATGACGGCGATGGGCCTGGCCATGGGCGGCAAGGTCTATCCGTTCCAGACCGACAACCCGCTGACGATCCTGGCCTTTTTCGCCGACATCGGCAACGGCCTGTTCTACGGCCTGGCCCGGTACCTTTCGTGGGGGCCGGGGCAACTCGAGCGGGCGACCTTCGAGTTCGGCACGGCCTACATCGCCGGGGCCGGGCTCCTCAACTTCCTCGTCGCCCTCGACGCCTACGACCTCGGCGTGGGGAAAAGGCCATGATCCTCGAAAGCCATCTCTTGTCGATGGTCATCTATTCCGTCTTCGTTTCGCTGGTCATGGCCCTCATCCGCCGCTCGGAGAAAAAGGACCGCGTCCGTTACGGGATCACGCTCTTCCTCATCATGACGGTCGGCGCCCTGGCCTTCGGCTGGTTCATGTTCCTGTTCATCAAGAAATAAGCCCCCCGCCGCTGGCACGGAGGGCGTGCAAGGCCCGAACGGCATGATCGAACTTTTTCACATCTGGAAGCAGTACCAGAAACCCTACTGGGCCCTGTCCGACGTCACCCTGCAAATCCGGGTCGGCGATTTCTACTTCGTGACCGGCCCCAGCGGCTCGGGCAAGACGACCCTCCTCAAGATCATCTTCCGCGAGATCTTCCCGACCGAGGGCCAGATCGTTATCGACGGCGTCAATGCCCTCAAGATCCCCGACTCCAAGATCTGGAAGCTCCGGCGGCAGATGGGCATCGTCTTCCAGGACTTCCGCCTCATGTTCCACCGGTCCGTGTTCGAGAACGTGGCCGTCCCGCTCCAGGTTATCGGCATCAACCGCAAGGAGATCCGGCGCCGTGTCTTTGCGACTCTGCAGAAGGTCAGCCTCCACCAGAAAATGTGGGAGCTCCCGTCGCGCCTCTCCTACGGCGAGCAGCAGCGGGTGGCCATCGCCCGGGCCATCGTCAACAATCCGGAGATCATCCTGGCCGACGAGCCGACGGGGAACCTCGACCCCGAGCTGGCCTTCGAGATCATCAGTCTGTTCAAGGAGATCAACCGGCAGGGCACGACCGTCATCATCGGCAGCCACGACCGCGAGCTCATCCGCCACTTCGGCGACAACATCCTGTTCCTCCAGAAGGGCAAGATCGTGGGAAAGGAAGGACGCTGATTCTCGAGAAGGTCAAGTTCTACCTGAGGGTCACGGGGAGCAACCTGTGGCAGTTCCGCACGCGGAACGTCTTCTCCGTGACCATCATCTGCCTGTCGTTCCTGATCGCCGGGATCTTCCTCTCCCTGTCCAACAATCTCCGCGACACGGCCCGCGACCTCGCGAACAACATGACCATCTCGTTCTTCCTCGACAAGAACACGCCGCCGCAGAACACGACCGCCCTGCTGCGGGACATCGGGCAGCCGGCGTTCATCGAGAGCGTCCGCTTCGTCAGGCCCGAGGAGGCCTTGGAAAAATTCCAGGCCAGCTTCCCGGAACTGAAGGATATCCTGGCCAACCTCAAGACGAACCCCTTCCCGCCGTCCATCGAAGCCCGGGTCCGGAGCAAAGCCTCGACGAGCGCGCAGCTCGTGAGCTTCGTCCAGGCCATGAAGGCCCGACCGGGTGTCACGGACGTCCAGTTCAACCAGGACTGGGTGGAGAAGATGCAGGGCTTCAGCCGGCTGGCCGGGGCCATCGGCCTCTTCCTGGGCGGCATCCTCGTCCTGGCGTCCTTCTTCATCATCTCCAACGTCATCAAGCTGAACGTCATGGCGCGGCGCAACGAGATCGAGATCCTGCGCCTCGTCGGGGCGACGAACCTGTTCATCCGCATCCCGTTCTGGCTCGAGGGGATCGTGCTCGGCCTGCTGGGGAGCCTTCTCTCGCTGGGGCTCCTGTTCATCGTCATCAAGGCCTTCCCGCTCTACCTAGGGACGTCCCTCGGCGCCCTGAGGCAGCTCCTGAGCTTCCGCTTCCCGGACCTGATTCAGGCCGTCGGCTTGCTGGCCGCCGGAGCGGCGACCGGATTTACGGGAAGCGCCACGTCCGTGTCCAAATTCTTGAAGAACTGAATCCTCCCTAGGAAATGGCCGGCTCCCGGGAAAGCCCGGAACCGTTGCCGGCTGAAAACCCGGACGGGATTTCGTTATGCTATAATGTCGGCATGGCCCATCGGAAAGTGGCATTGTTGGCGGCCGGTCTCCTTATCGGCTTCGCTTCGGCCCGGGCGAAGGACCTCAACGTCCTCCTGATCACCATCGACACGCTTCGCCCGGACAGGTTGAGCTGCTACAGTCCGAAACATGTCCAAACCCCCCGAATCGACAGCCTGGCCGCTAAGGGGGCCCTGTTCGAGCGCGCGTTCGCCCACGACCCGATGACCCTCCCGTCCCACGCCAACATTCTCCTGGGCATGACGTCTCTCGCCCACGGCGTGATCGACAACGGCATCTCCATCGCGCCCCACGAGATACAGGGTCTGGCCCAGATCCTCAAAGGCGGCGGCTATGCGACCGGGGCGTTCGTCAGCGCCTTTCCTCTGGATTCCCGTTTCGGCCTGAATCAAGGATTCGATCTCTACGACGATCGATATCCATCGAGGCCGGTCCCGGGTTTTGAAGCGGAACGCCCGGCCGAAAAAACCATCGCCGCCGCTCGCGGCTGGCTTTCGGCCCGAAAAGGGAAGTGGTTCTGCTGGGTTCATCTTTGGGACCCCCACGCCCCTTACGCGCCGCCGGAGCCGTTCGCCAGCCGGTTCAAGAACGATCCCTATTCGGGAGAAGTGGCCTATGTCGACGAAGCGCTGGGAAGCCTGCTGGATGACGTCGAAAAGACCTGGGGGGACGGACGGACCCTCATCATTTTGACGGCTGACCACGGCGAATCCTTGGGCGAGCACGGCGAGATGACGCACAGCTATTTCGCCTATAATTCAACGATCTGGGTCCCCCTCATCATCACGGGCCCGGGCGCGAACGCTTCCCGAATAAAAGACTATGTCAGCCACGTGGATATCCTGCCGACCGTCTGTGACCTCCTCGGCCTCCCAAAGCCCGTGTCCGTCCAGGGCGCCTCCCTGCGCCCGCTCCTCGAGGGAAAGAGAAGGAAGGAGAAACCGATCTACTTTGAGGCCCTGGACGGCTATATCAACCTGGGAGGCGCGCCCCTCCGCGGGGTCATCGACAGCGGGAAAAAATTCATCGATTCCCCGATTCCCGAGCTATACGACCTGGAGACGGATTTCGACGAAACCAAGAACCTCGCCCCGGGGACGGACCTTTCGGCCTTCAAGAAGAGGCTCGCGGGGATCATGACCCTCGACTCCTCTTCCGTCGGTATTCAGACCGCCCGGAAAACCGACCGGGAGACGAGAGAAAGACTCCAAAGCCTAGGATATACCACGGCGCCCGTCGTCCAGACCAAGACGAGCTACGACGCCAAGGACGATTTGAAGACGCTCCTTCCCCTGAACCAGAAATTGATGACGGCCGCCCAATTGGGCCAGGACAAGAAGCTGACGGACGGTGTCCGCCTCGTGGAAGAGGTCATCAAGGCCCGGAAGGACTATACACGGGCCTACTCCCAACTCTCTGAACTCTACTTTTCGTTGGGCCAAAAGGATAAATGGCTTCAGACCCTTGAAAGGGGATTCAACGCCAATCCGGATAATTTTGTCATGGTTTCGGGTTATGGCATCGCCCTGGCCGAGATGGGCAATCTGGACCGGGGGATCGAAGTCCTCGTTAAGTCTCTTGCTCTCTTCGACGGGGACCCTAAGGTCTGGGATACCCTGGGCGTGGCCTACTGGAAGAAAGATGACTACACGAAGGCCCTCGAACACCTGAACACCGCCCTGGTTTTGGCTCCGCAGGATGCCATCGTCAATTCCGATCTGGGCAATTTTTATGTCGCTTGGGGCATGGCGACGAAGACTCCGGAGAACGTCCAAAAATCCTTGGCATATTTTCAAAAGGCCATCGCCATCGATCCATCCTTGGCCTCCACGCATAACGGCCTGGGAGGCGCGTTAAAAATTTTGGGGGACAATGACGCGGCCATCGCCAATTGGGAAAAGGCCGTGCAGCTCGACCCCAACTATGATTTGCCCGTCTACAATCTGGCCGTCGCCTACCTCGAGAAAGGCGACAAGGCCCGGGCCTTCGCCTGTTGCAGGAAATATCTTTCCCTCAAGGGGAAGAACATCACCGCGGAAGAACAGAAGGACATCGACACGATCATCCAGGCGTGTAAAAAATAGCTCATTGACGCCGGGCGCCGGGCTATGCGGAGGGGCTTGTTCTTAAGTTTTAGATCCGGTTGACAGGCGGGAGAGGTTGTCATAAAATCCGTGTCCATGGCGTCCCTGGGTCAGGAACTCAAGAAGCAGCGGGAATCCCGAAACATTTCCATCGACGAAATGGCCTCGTCCACCAAGATTGTCGGCCGCTATCTGGAGGCCTTGGAGCAGGACCGTTTCGACGCCATGCCGGGTGGATTCTTCGTCAAGGGCATCCTCGGGACCTATGCCAGGTACGTGGGGCTCGACGAAACCGAGATCTTTGAAAAATACAGGGAGGCCGGGGTTCTGGAGGAGGAGGCCAGGACCAAGGCCCCCGCGGCGCGTCCCCTTCCCGACGCCGGGGGAAAAAGAAAAATCATGCCGTGGGTCATTGCGGGCGTAAGCGTTCTCGTCGTCATTGCCGTCTTCTCGGTCCTTTCTCGTTCGCGGCGGCCGCGCATCACCCGGCACGCTCCCCAGCCCGCGGCGACGCTCCCCCAGGCCCGCACCAAGACGACCCCTCCGGTCGAGAAGCCCGCGCCCGCGCCCGTCAAGGCGGAATGGAAGGGACTGACCATGGACATCTCCTTCCAGGAGCAGACCTGGCTGCAGATCTACGCCGACGGCGCGCTCAAGATCTACGGCCTCTTCCCGCCCGGCGAAAAAGCCCAGGTCCAGGCGGAAAAGGAAATCCTGGTCGCGGTCGTCGGCAACGCGGGCGGGATGACCTTCCTCCTCAACGGCCAGCCGGGAAAGGTCCTGGGCCGCACGGGCGAAGTGCTCAACAACGTGCGGATCAACGTCGACAATATCAAGGATTTCCTCCGCGGCAAGGACTCGCCGGGCCCGTCCGACTAACGGCCGGCGGGACGGCCCGCACCTCGTGCCCCATGCCCACCGACCAGTCCGAAGCCATCGTCCTCCGGACCACCCCCATCGGCGACCAGGACAAGATCGCCGTCCTCTTCTGCCGCGACAAGGGCGTCCTCCGAGGCGTGGCCAAGGGCGCGCGGAAGTTCGGCAACCGCTTCGGCTGCAGCCTCGAGCCCATGTCCGTCGTTCGCGTTTTCTACTACGAAAAAGAGCACCGCGACCTGGTTACCATCTCCGGCTGCGACCTTCTCGAGTCGTTCTTCGAGGTCCAGGCGGACCCGAAGACGGCCTTTCTCCTCTCCTACTTCGCCGAGCTCGTCGAGGAGTTCGCCCCAGCCCGGGCCAAGGAGGACGTCCTCTACCGCCTGCTCCTCACGGTCCTGCGGTCCGTAACGGAGGGCGGGGACCGGACGTTCCTGGCCGCCTATTTCGAGGCCTGGATCCTCCAGATTAACGGCCTTCTCCCCGACCTCGGGGCCTGCCGGAAGTGCCGGAAACCTTTGAACCCGGGGTGGCTCGGCGCCAAAAAAGACGGGGCCTATTGCCCGGACTGCGCCCCGCTGAAAAAAGAGGAGGTCCCTGCCGCAGCCCAGGCTTTCCTGCGCTGGGTCCGGAATAATCCGCCCGTCCAAACCCCCGATTTTCCCATCCCGGCCGCCGAACTCGCCAGGGTCCGCAAAACCCTCCAGGCCTTGATCACTTTTCACCTGGAAAGGGAGCCGAGAACACTGCAATTTCTCCAGGATTAGCCCCTCCGCTATCCAATTATTTGGATTAAATTCAATTAATTGAAAAAGGAGCCGCTTCGTCCGCCCGTCGATAGATGGCTATCTTATTGATTTTATTTACATAATCAGAGCTTTCGACCCCCCTGGAGCCTTGGCACAGAATTTGCTAACTAAAGAGGTTATGATTACTAATTCCATAGCCGAAAGGAGGTGGAAATCAGGTAGATTCCATCACCAAGAGAAAAGGATTGAGTGGATCTCCACTCATGGCAAAGTCAGAGGAAACTCTGAAGGATTTTGAGGAGGTAAAATGAAGAAGGCTTTAATTGTTCTGGCTGTGCTCGTCTTCTCGATGTCTCTCGTGGCACAGCAAAGAACGGGCAACATCTACGGAAAAATCGTAGATTCAGAAAGGAATCCCCTCCCCGGCGTGACCGTTACGTTGACGGGCCCCCAGATGGCGCCCGTGACGACGGTTACGAGCGAGGTCGGGATCTATCGTTTCCCGTCCATCCCCCCGAGCTCCGATTACACGATCAAGGCCGAGCTCCAGGGCTTCAAAACCCAGACGCGCGGCAACATCATCGTCACGATCGGCGGCAACTCCGAGATCAACGTGGTCTTGGAAGTCGGTAAGCTCGAGGAGCAGGTCACCGTCACCGCCGCGACGCCCATCGTCGACAGCAAGAGAACGGCGACGGCCATGAACGTCGGAAAAGAAGAGATGCAATCCCTGCCCACGGCCCGTGACCCCTGGGTCATCGTTGCCTTGGCTCCTGCCGTCATGATCGACCGCGAGAACGTCGGCGGCAACGAGTCCAGTCAGCAGGCGGGTTTCATCGGCAAGGGCGACATCACCGGCAATATCGGCCGTAACCCGGGCGCGAACAATATCTTCGCGGTCGACGGCATCGACATCACCGACCCGGCCGCCCTTGGCGGATCAGCCCTGTATTACGACTTCGACATGTTCGAAGAGCTGAACATCACGACGGGCGGCGCGGCTGATGTCTCCATCCAGACCGGGGGCATCGCCCTGAACATGGTCACCCGCCGCGGCGGCAACAAGATGAGCCTGGCGGGCCGGTTCTACTTGACGGACAACTTCTTCCAGAGCAACAACCTGACTCCGGCCCTCAAAGCTCAGGGCATCACCAACATCAACAAGATCCAGTATGTCAAGGACTACGGCTTCAACGCCGGCGGCCCGGTCTTCAAGGACAAGCTGTGGTGGTGGGGCGCTTACGGCGTCCAGGACATCTTCGTCTACAACATGGTTGGCACCGCGGACAAGACGTTGCTCAACAACTACAACTTCAAGCTGAACGCCCAGCTCCTGGCCAACAACCGGTTTGAAGTCCTGGTCACCTCCGGCGCGAAAGAGAAGTACGGCCGGAACGCGAGCGTGACAAAGCCGGATGGCGACCACCAGGTCGGCAAGTACCACTGGGGCAGCCCGATCCTCAAGCTGCAGGACGAGCACGTCTTCGGCAACAACTTCTATGTGTCTTTGAAGTATTCCTTCAACGACGCCGGATTCGGCTGGACCCCAATTCCGGACCCGGGCACCGCATTCCCCATCGACTTTAGCCAGACCCAGAATAAGTACATTGCCTACGGTTCCGGCATGAACCCCAGCTGGGGCTCTTACTCTGTGGGCCGCCCGAGGAACAACTACCAGATAAACGCCAGCTACTTCAACGATACGTTCCTCGGCCTCTCCCACGAAATCAAGATCGGCGCGGAATATTCCAACAAGCACCAGACGTACCACACGGGCAACTTCCAGGGCTTCGACATCACCAGCCAATACAACTCCCAGCAGCTCGATGTCAACGCCGACGGCACGCGGACCGCGGGCGAAATGGCCGGCTGGCAGCGAGTGGCCTTGTATCGCTCCACCGTAGGTGACGCTGTTGCCAACCAGTACGCCGGCTACCTCCAGGACACGATGACGAAGGGCAAGTTCACCCTGACCCTCGGCCTGAGGTGGGACCTCCAGGTGCCGAGCGCGGCCGGTTTCACCAGGACTGCGGTTTACCCCGGCCAGCCGGCTTGGGACACAGTCTTCGACCCGGCCACGTCTACCGCCCTGGCTTCCATTCTGCCCAATATCTCAACTCACGCCGTCGACGGCGTCAGCAATATCCTCCACGGCAGCGCCCACGCCTATTCATGGAGCACATGGTCGCCGCGCATCGGTCTGACCTGGGACGTCACCGGTGACGGCAAGACCGTGGCCAAGCTCGCCCTCTCCCAGTACGGCGATATCATGGGAGTCGGCTGGTGGGCGAACGCGCCCATGGGCGCGAGCGGCGGCCTCCGCTACTGGTGGAACGACGTCAACGCCGACAAAAAGATGCAGCCCTCCGAAATGTTTTGGAGCTATTGGGGCGGCAATCCGGCCGGAACCCGGTACGTTCCCTACCCTGTGTTTGCTGACGACAGCGGAACTCTCACGGCCCAGGCCCAGGCCGCTCTGGTCGGCGCCTATAATAGCGACGCGTACAAGGCCGGCATGTACTACAGTTTCGACTACTTCAATCCCCTCACCCTTGACTACACGACCGGCATCACCGACTACTTCAACACGAGGAGTGATCAGGCGTCCACCCGGACCCGCGAAGTCCTTCTAACCCTCGAGCGCGAAATCATCCCCGACTTCTCCGTTGCCCTCACCGGCACCTACCGCCGCTACGACAAAATCGATTACGGGATGGCCTATTATCCGGCAGACCGCGGATTTGACGGGGTGATTGATCCTAATGGCACAGACCTGACCAACTTCATCCGCGATCCGCGCACGCCCCCGGCAGGCGGCTGGTACGTCGCGGGCGGGACCGTTCCCTCGACCGTCATCATCGGTGGCGTTTGGACGGATGGGGTGAACGAAGGCGGCACGGAAGTTTCCACGGGCCAAGCGGCGGGGAGGACCTACTACCTGCCCGGAGTGGACTGGCCCACGACCTCAACGAACTACACCCTGTGGCGGAAGTCCGACGCCTACGACACCTACGTTGGTCTCGACCTCGTCCTGACCAAGAGACTCTCCAACAAGTGGTTCATGAACGCCTCCTTCACATGGCAGGATGAGAGAGCGTATTGGGGAAGCGACTGGTTCGACCCGACCAACAAGTGGATGTCTGACGGCCAGACTTTCGCGACCAACGTCGGCACCCTCAGCGGCAAGGCGGTCGGCGCCAACATGTTCACCCGGTGGATGGTCAAATTGAGCGGCCTCTACCAGCTGCCCCTGGGCTTCGATATCTCCGGGACGCTCAACGCCCGGGAAGGCTGGAAGGTCCCCCACTATTTCTACATTGAACAGGACGCCGCACCGAATTACGCCGCCGGCTCATGGGCGTTGATCTACACAAATAAGATCACCTTTGACAGCCTGCCCACGTTCTGGAATCTCTCGCTCCGGCTCGAGAAGAAGATCAACGTCGCCACCGGCCGCATGTACTTGATGGCCGACGTCTTCAACGTGTTCAACAACAACATGATCAACCGGGCGTACGACGCGTACTCCGGAGACGCGTACTTCGCCGGCACCGGCCAGTACGACAGCTGGACAAATCCCACCAACCGCTTATTCAACGAAATGCTCAACCCTCGTATCTGGAGATTTGGAGTCCGGTTCGAGTTCTAAGCAGTACTAGCTGAAGCTCAAAAAGCCCGCCCCGGCCGGAGCCGGGGCGGGCTTTTTCTTTTTCCCCGGCAGCGAAGCACGGGGCCCGTCAGCCGGTTCTTAGAAAAAGAGGGACATGCCGGTGAAGAGCTGGAAACTGTTGTAGTTGAACGGAGTGAAATCCGTTTCGGTAAAATGGTAGCGGCTATACCGCAATTTCAGCCGGAAGGCGGCTATTTCTTGATGGTCGAGATGAACTCTTCGACCTCAGGGACGCCGCCCTGGAAGATGAGGTAGCCGTTGGACGGCTCCCGCTCGGTCGTCTCGCCGGCGATCGGAGTCAGCATGATGCGGCGGACCTCGTCGAGATCACCCGTCTGACCCAGAGCCCAGGCCAGCTTGACGTAGCCGACTTCGGGCAGCATGTTGGCCCCTGGGATTACGCCGAGCTCCATCATATCCCGGCCCGTGTCGTATACATACATTTGTACATATCCCCAAAGCGTCTGGACCGTCATATAGACGGCGATCCCCTTGTCGCGGCATTTCTTGAGAGACGGGTACAGCGGCTTATTGACGTGACCGAGACCCGTTCCCGCGATGATGATCCCCCGGTAGCCGTTGTCGATGAGCGAGTCGATGATGTCCGGCTTCATGTTCGGATAATAGTAAACGATCGAAACTTTCTCCTCGAAGGCGGTGTTGATCGAGACCTCGCGGTCCGCGCGCCGGCGCTTGTAGTCCTGACGGAGCGGCGTGATTTTCTCCCGGCTGACCATAGCGATCGGAATGTCGCCGATCGTCCGGAACGTCGACCGGTAGCTCGAGTGCATCTTCCGGACGCGCGTCCCCCGGTGGAGCAGGCCGTAGGTGTCCGAGGTCGGGCCGAACATGCAGACCATAACCTCGGCGATGTCGCTTTCGGCCGCCGTCTTGACGCTGTGCATCAGGTTCAGGGCGGCGTCGGACGAAGGGCGGTCCGAGGACCGCTGGGAACCGACCATGACGATGGGCACCGGCGAATTCTGGACCATGAAGGACAGGATGGCCGCGGTATGGTGCATGGTGTCGGTGCCGTGGCCGATGACGATGCCGTGGACGCCTTTCTCGATCTCGCGGCCGATGGCCTTGGCCGTCGCGATGTACTGCTCGGGGCCCATGTTCTCGCTGAAAACCCCGAAGAGCTTCTCGGTTTCGAGGTTGCAGATGTCGGCCAGCTCGGGGACGGAGCCGTAGAGTTCGCCGGGCGAGAAAGCGGGGATGACCGCCCCGGTCCGGTAATCGAGCCGGCTGGCGATCGTCCCCCCCGTGCCGAGGAGTTTGACCCTGGGCTTCTGGGGGTCGTAAGGGAATTCTTTTTCCGGGATCTTGTAGTGAGCTTCCTTCCGGCCGGTGATCGTGACGGCCTCGACCGACCGGGCCAGGATCCCGACATTGTATCCCGACCGGAGTTTGAGGACGATGTGTTCGGGATCGGCGGTTTCCGAACGGGGCAGGATGATGCCCGTGTAGGCGCCCCGGGCCGTTTTGATCTCGACGTCGCTCCAGACCAGGGCGCCGAAGCTCTTGAGGGTGGCGAGGGCCGCTCCCCGGTAGCCCTTGTAAGAATCGTCGCCCGCCATCAGGCCCTCCCCTCGAGAATTTCGCGGACTCTGACGGCCGCGGCCGCGCCGCCGACACGTCCCCTGAGTTCGCCCATGACCAGCCCGGTCAGGACGTGAGGCCGCTTCGCCGGGTTGTGGACGGCCATGGATCCCAGGCGGACCGCCGCGCGCCGGATGACGGCGTCGATGTCCTCGCAGGAGGGAACAGCGGGCGGGCGGTCGAGAGGGATGCCGCCGCTCATGGCCAGGTAAATGCCCTCGCGCGAGATCTTCCGGTCCCTGTATAACTCGAATATTTTCTTCATGTTATCCCCAGTTAAGGCGGCCGTGCCCAGGCCCTCTTTCCGGAGGCGTTTGGGGAATTGAACGAGGGCCACGGCGGCCAGGGTCGGGTCGATTTTCCATTCGTTGACCAGCGTATCGAACAGGCCGGCGAACGCGGACATGGCCAGCGGCCGCGCGACATCCTCCGGAACGTGGAGCTCGCGGTAGAAGGATTCGCGCGTCCAGACGGGAACGGGCAAGGCCGCCCGGATCCTCTCCAGCCGGTCCTCGGTGACCTGCTTCGGCGGCAGGTCCGTGTCCGGATACATACGGTCCGGCCCGGGGAGAATGCGCTCGAATCCGTTGGTTCCGTCGGGAAGGGCCTGCCGCGTCTCCGAGGGGATGCCGGTGGCGGCTTCCCGGGCCCGGATGGCGATCTCCTGCGCGCCGGTCTTCGCGTCCTCGCGGCTTCCCCAGACGATGACGACGGTGTCTTCGCGGGTCGCCTTGACGGCCTTGCGGACAGATTCCCACTCGGGGCTCGACAGGCTCTCGGAGGGGCTGTCGGAATGGGCGATATTCGGCAGCGTCGTCAGGCAGGCGATGACGCGGACCCGGTCGGAGATCTCCCGCGACAAAAACGTGTTGGCCTGGGTCTGCCAGTTGAGGAGGCCGCGATAGCCGCGAAGGACGACGGCGTGGGCCGCGAGTCCGGCGTCGAGGGCCGTCCGGAGGGGCTGATAGTTCGCCCTGAGGAGGATGCGAGTGACATCCTCGGTCTCTGACCGGAAGGTCTCGGGCGTGATGCCGCGGCGATGAAGCTCGTCGCGCAGCCGGAGGAGGTTCCATTGCCGCATGGCCTCGCTGTAGGTCAGAAGCGGGATGCGCGGGATGCGCGGGACGCCTTTGATCTCGACCCGGGTGCCGCCGCGGACGGAGACGTTGACATCCTCGCGGGCGGCGCCGATCCCCGTCCGGACCCGGCCCGTGCTTCGGACGAGGCGGCGGCATATCTGGGCCACGTCCGCGACCTCCTGGGGCGTGAGCATATCGGGAGCGGTGACGGTCTCGATGAGGGGCATGCCCAGGCGGTCGGTCAGGTAGGTCCGGCGGTGGCCGATGTCGCTGACCTCGCGGCAGGCGTCCTCTTCGAGCCCCAGCTGGACGATGCGGATGCGGCGGTCCTTGTAGGGGATCCAGCCGTTGACCCCGACGATCGTCGTCCGCTGGAAGCCCGTGGGGATGCTCCCATCGAGGTATTGCTTGCGGGCGATGTGGAGCTCGTCCACGAGGTTGAGGCTGTAGAGCATGGCGACGCCAAGGGCGATGTCGAGGGACGGCTCGTCAATCATGAACGGCGGCGTGTCGTCCATTTCGTACGTGCAGACCGTCTCGCGGTTGATCCGGTAGATGATTTCCTTCCTGGTCTTGAACTCCATCAGGGCCGTGCCGTCGTACTCGCCGAGCTCGGAGAGGGTCGGGCGCATGTGGCGGAGGATTTCGGCGTCGTATTTTTCGCTGTAGCGGCCGGCCGGGCAGCGGCAAAAGAGCTTTTTTTCGGTCAGGAGCTGCTGGTGGATTTCGAGGCCCGAGCGGAATCCGACCTCCTCGTAATCGGCCTCGGTCATCTCCGGGAAAGGCTTGAAGACAAAATCGCTCATCGCTCGGATCTAGCGTCCTTGAGAGTAAAGGAGGGCATTATACCATAATTCCTGAATTGGGGTCGGACCAATCCAAATCACAGATAATGAATATGTTGCTTGCTTTCGTATAGTTTGATCCCAGCCTTAAGTCCCATTTTTAGGGGCTCAAAGCGCGGACTTAGGGCAGGGCCGTGTTTTGGGGCAATGGATTTCTTAAGTCCCGCTTTTCAGGCCCAAAAAACCGGTTTTAAGGCCGTAAACCAGGCCAACGATTGCCATAATTTATTGGATATCAATGGCTTAAATTAACTAAACCAAATAATCCTGGACCTTGCCTTCGCCGTCGACCCGCCGCATCCAAACCATGACCGGTTTGCCGGTTTTATCATAGAACTGGCCCGTGAGGATCAGGATCAGGTCCACGATGTACCCGATGAAAAAGCAGCCGAACGTCAGGAACCAGACGATTCCCGTGCCCATTTTCCCAACGTAAAACCGGTGTGCGCCGAACATGCCCAGCCAGATGCAGAGGAAGAGCGCCGAAAGTCTTGATTTTTCCGACATGGGGGCCTCCTTCGTGCCGTCCGAGTCAAAGCCGAGGCCTTTATAACAGAGAGCCGGAACTCCGTCAATCCGCACCGTTCGCCGGATTCCTCGGACTCACGTCCGAGGAATCCGGCGAACGGGATTGATTTTTCCCCGATCTTGTGTAAAATATGGCTTTTCCAAAAGGAGACGTTCATGAACATTCTGGGTTTGGCCCGGCACGGGTTGAATTCATTCGAGCAGATCGCGATCGTTTGCGTCCTTTTCACGGCCTTCTTCAGCCTTTGGTACGCCTGGATGCTGCGCAAGGTCGTCCTCAAGAAGGACAAGGGCACGGAGAAGATGCAGGAGGTCTGGAACGCCATCCGCATCGGCGCGGACAGCTACCTCGGCCGCCAGCTCAAGAGGATCCTGCCCATCATCGGCATCCTGACGGTGGCCCTGTTCCTCAGCGTCTACATCGTCCCGGCCAGCCGTGAAGCCGTCCGCGAATTCGGCGAGAAAAACGCCCAGATCATCGTGGCCATCGGCAGGACGATCGCCTTCATCATGGGCGCCTCGTTCTCCCTCCTCGTCGGCCAGCTCGGCATGCGCATGGCCATCCAGGCCAACGTCCGGGCCGCCTCGGCCGCCCGCCGCGGTTTCAACGAGGCCCTCTCCATCGCCTACTACGCGGGGACGATCACGGGCATGCTGACGGACGGCCTGGGGCTGTTCGGCGGCACCGTCATCTTCATCGTCTTCGGGACGGCCGCCCCCGACGCCCTCCTGGGTTTCGGCTTCGGCGGCACGCTCCTCGCCCTGTTCATGCGGGTCGGCGGCGGCATTTATACCAAGGCCGCCGACGTCGGCGCCGACCTCGTCGGCAAGGTCGAGAAGGATATCCCCGAGGACGACCCGCGGAACGCGGCGGTTATCGCGGACCTCGTCGGCGACAACGTCGGCGACTGCGCCGGCATGGCCGCGGACATCTTCGAATCCTACGAGGTGACCATTGTCTCCGGGCTGATCCTCGGGCTGGCCCTCATGGCCGTCGATCCCACCCATTCCCTGAAGTGGATCGTCTACCCCCTCATCATCCGGGCCATCGGCGTCATTTCCTCCATCCTGGGCACGTTCACGGTCCCGATCTGGGAACGCTTCCCCATCAAGTTCCTCCGGGCCAAGGACGCCGAGGAAGCCATGTTCCGGTCGTACGAGGTCTCGAGCGTCAACACCATCCTCTGGTCCTTCCTCGTGGCCGTCAACTACGCCCATGACTGGCGGCTGGCCATGTTGACCTCGGTCGGCGTCGGGCTGGCCGTGGCCTTCAACCCGCTGACCTCCTACTTCACCTCGACCCGGAAGAACCCGGTCAAGGAGATCGTCCGCTCGACCAAGACCGGGCCGGCGACGACCATCCTCTCCGGCCTGTCCGTGGGGATGGAATCGAGCGTCTGGGCCGTCGTGGCCATCGTCGTCAGCTTCATCGTCGCCCTCATGCTCTACAGCGGGACCGGCGCGATGTACGTCCTCTACGCCGTGGCCATGGTCGGGATCGGGATGCTCAGCCACACCGGCAACAACGTAGCCATGGATTCCTACGGGCCGATCTCGGATAACGCCAACGGCATCGGCGAGATGGCCTGGCACGACATGGACGACGAAGAAACCCGGAAGGCCCGCCAGATCATGGCCGACCTCGACGCCGTCGGGAACACGACCAAGGCCATCACCAAGGGGGTGGCCATCGCCTCGGCGGTCATCGCGGCCGTGAGTCTCTTCGCCTCCTACATCACGGACGTCGGCCGGGTTCAGCTCCAGCTCGGGGTCAAGGAGATCATGAACTCGATCCGCGTTTCCGACACCAAGGTTTTCATCGGCCTGCTCCTCGGCGGCGCCCTCCCCTGGCTCTTCAGCTCGCTCTCGATCAAGGCCGTTTCGCGCGCGGCCGGTCTCATCGTCGAGGAAGTCCGGCGCCAGTTCAAGATCCCGGGCGTCATGGAAGGCAAGGTCAAGCCGGACTACGCGCGGGTCGTAGGCATCTCCACGTCCGCCGCCCAGAAGGAGCTCATCCCGCTGGCCATGATCTCTGTCATCATGCCGATCGCCGTCGGGCTGATCCTTCAGGTCGAGGCCCTGGGAGGCTTCCTCGCTGGGATCATTCTCAGCGGCCAGCTCCTGGCCGTTTTCATGGCCAACGCTGGCGGCGCCTGGGACAACGCCAAAAAATCGATCGAGGACGAGCCCCGCGACCTAGCCGCGAATACCGGGAAGGGCTCGGAGCGTCATAAGGCCGGCGTCGTCGGCGACACGGTCGGCGATCCCCTCAAGGACACGGCCGGGCCGGCCCTCAACCCGATGATCAAGGTCGCAAACATCGTCAGCCTGATCGTTGCGCCCGTTATCGTCAAGTACAGCCACATGACCCTCGGCCTCGGCATCGTCGTAGCCATTCTGCTCGCCAGCGTGGCCTGGGCCATACTCAAGAGCAAGCGCGAGGCCCCGTCGCTCTTCGAGGAGGACAGAATCGGCAAGGGCAAGGCCTGACAAAAAAGGCAACAAAAATGGGGACGGTCCTGGTTTCTTAGAGGAAACCAGGAGCGTCCCCATTTTTTCCCAGTCCCCATTTTTTTTTATTAGGACCGTCCCCATTTTTTGTCCCCATTTTTTTAGGGACAGGGTATTGTGTCCCCCTTAATATAATCGCGGCTAGCTGGGGAAAAAGAGGATCAGGGCCTGGGCCGCGAAAACTCGGAGCAGCATCGTCAGGGGATAGACAGCCACGAAGGCCATGGACACGCCGTCGGACGACGGCTCCTGGGCGTTGGCAAAGGCCAGGGCCGGAGGGTCCGTCATGCTCCCGGCCAGGAGCCCGCAGACCGTCAGGAAATTGAGCTTGAGAAAGAGCCGCGCCGCCAGGGCGAAGAGGATGAGCGGCGCGACGGTGATCGCCGCGGCGCCGAGGATCCAATAAAGTCCGCCCCGGAGCAGGATCTCGACGAACCCCTCCCCCGCCCGCAGCCCGACGCTCGCCAGGAACAGGGAGATGCCGACGTTCCTGAGCATCAGGTTGGCGCTCAGGGGCATATGCCAGATGAGCGGACCGATTCGTCCGATGCGGCTGAGGACAATTGAGGCGATGAGCGGGCCCCCGGCCAGCCCGATCCGGACGGGAACGGCCAGGCCGGGGATGCGGATGGGGATGCTCCCCAGGAGGACGCCCAGGGCGATCCCCAGGAAAATGGGGACGACGCGGGGCTCTTCAAGGCGCTCGCGGGAATCGCCGACATCGACCGCCAGCCTGGTAATGGCCTCTTCTTTGCCAACGACGAGCAGGACATCGCCGAACTGGATCCGGAATCCCGGGCGGGGCGAAAATTCGAGCCCCGTTCTGATGATCCTCGTCACGACGACTCCATAGACTTCACGGAGGTTCAGATCCTGCACCGACTTCCCCAGGGCCGCCCGCCGGGTTACGAGGACCCGCCGGCTCGTAAATTCGGAAGGCAATTCGATCAGATTGAGGGCGCTGACGGGGCCGACGAGGTCCTTCAGCTTGTCGAGTTGTCCGGACGACCCGACGGCGAGAAGGACGTCGCCCGCATGGACGAGAGTATTGGCCCGCGGGACTTCCTGAAGGTCACGTCCGTGGAGGAGCCGGGCCACGACGACCCCGCCCCCGACCATCCCGATGACCTTGCTGATGGGCAGGCCCTCGAGTTCCAAGTTCCCGACCTCGAGGGTCACGGTTGTGAGCGTGGGGGACTCTCTCTCCTTGAGAGCTTCGAGCTCGCCGGCTTCACGCTTGACGTCCACGCGGAAAACCAAACGGAAGGCCACCATAACCAGGATGATCCCGATGACGCCAAAAGGATAGGCCATGGCGTAGGCCGCGCCTGGCATCCGGCCCAAGACGTCCGTGTAATCGGGCAGGAGCTTCAGGGCCTGCTGGATGGCGGCCAGGCTCGGCGTGTTGGTCGTCGCGCCGGACAACAAGCCGGCCGCGGCGGGCATGGGGATGTGCCCGACCCGATGCAGCAGGAAGGCGATGGCCGACCCCGAGGCCACGATGCCCGCGGCGAGGAGGTTCAACGCCAGGCCGCGTTTGCGGAGCGAGGCCAGGAAGCCGGGTCCGACTTCCTGGCCGATGCTGTAAACAAACAGGATCAGGCCCAGGTCCCGGGCCAGCTCGGACATGACGGGATTGACCGTGACGCCGAAATGCCCGAAGACGAGGCCGACGAAGAGGATCCCCGCCACCCCGAGGTGAACGGAGAAGATCTTGATATTGCCCAGGATCATCCCCAGGACGATCACGAGGCAGAGGACAAGCAGGGCCTGACCGACCGAATCGTGGAGGAAGGCGTCGACGACCCAGCTCATTTTGGAAAACCCTCGGTTTCAGGTCCGCACACCCCACCCGGCCCCGAAATCCGCCTCATTGTAGCTCAACATATTTGGGGACACAATACGAATTTCCGATTTTGCCGAACACGTATAGTATGATCTCTGATATGATTTTCCGGCAGGAGGTAATGGCATGCGCAGGAAATCGAACTCGTGGCTGATTTGGACTCTGGTCATCGCCCTGGCGGCGCCGGCCGTTCTCCGAGGCCAGGAACTCAAACCCATCGCTCTCCCGAAACCCAACATGGGCGGCGGCAAGCCCCTGATGCAGGCTCTTGCGGCCCGGTCGACCTCGCGCGAATTCGGCACGGGGGAGATTCCGCTCCAGGTCCTGTCGGACTTGCTCTGGGCGGCCGACGGCATCAACCGCCCGGATTCGGGAAAGCGGACGGCCCCCTCGGCCATGAACGTCCAAAACATCGACATCTATGTCGCCCTGAAGGGCGGCCTCTACGTCTACGACGCCAAAGCCCATGGCCTGAATCCCGTCCTGTCCGAGGACGTCAGGGCGGCCATGGGGCAGCAGGATTTCGTCAAGGTTGTCCCCCTGAACCTTATTTACGTGGCCGACTTCGCCAAGTTGAGCCGTGGAACGAACGAAGACAAGATCCTGTACTCCGCCGCCCACGTGGGCTTTATCGGTCAGAACGTCTACCTGTTCTGTGCCTCCGAGGGGCTGGCCACGGTCATCCGGGGTCTGATCGACAGGGAGGCCATAGCCAAGCTCATGAAGCTCCGTCCCGACCAGAAGGTCATCCTGGCCCAGTCGGTCGGCTATCCGAAAAAATCCTAGAGGGGGCGGGACGGTCCACTTCGCGGAACCTGACCCGGGCGCAGGCGATCCAAGGCGTCCGGCCGCTCAGCCGGCCCATTTCATGAGCCAGCGGTGGAGGGGAGCGAGAGGCCTATAGCGCTCGAAGCAGTAGTCCACGAGGCGGGCCGAATAGAATTCCTCCGGAATCTTCGTTTCATATCCCACCCAAAGGCCGTTGTGCTTCAACAACTCCGCGCCGGGGTGGCTGGGATCGTAGCCGGCCGGGACGCGCTTGTAATGCTGGCCTCCGATCTCATACTCCTTATGTTTCGCGACCGCGGCCAGGACTTTCCGCAGCTCCTTGCCGAGCTTCGGGTCGACGACGGCCCGCCTGTACCGGGGCAGAAGGTTGTCGGGGAACATGTACATCCCCGAGCCGAGATACAGGTTCGGCGGCTCGACATGGAAATAAAATCCCGGCGATTCCATCCGCGATTTCGTTCCTTCCCAAAGATAGAGGCCGAGGTGCGTCTTATAGGGAGACGGGTCCAGGGTGAAGCGCGTGTCCCGGTTGATCCGGAAGATCGACTTGTTGACGAGCGGGACGGCGATGATCTTCGGGGCCACTGTCCTGAGCCTTTCGCCCAGTGCCACGACAAAGGCCTTGGCCGGCGCCATCACTTGCTCATCGTACGTCTCGCGGTTCCTGTTGAACCACTCCCGGTTGTTGTTCCGGCGGAGGCCGTTGAAAAAGCGGACCGTGTCCTTTGTAAATCCGGAAAATGCGGCGGGGTCGGTCATTTCGTCCTCCTGCGGGCCATTCTACGCGGCCCCGCGCCCGCGGTCAAACCCTCCGCCCCGGCTTGGAAAGGGCCGAAGGGGTATGGCCGAAACGTCATGTGCGGCTTAGCGCAAGACGCACTCTGGAGTGGAGGCCATCCCCGAGGCCCTTTCTGGGGACGCGCCGTGACAGGACCCATCAGTCCTAATGTAGTTGATTGTCAAAGAAGCCGGAGGCATGGTATAAATCCGGCCTAGGAGGCGCCCATGAAATGGATCCGGGCCATTGTGTCACTCCTCGTCACGGCGGCGATTTTCTGGGGGCTCGACAACCGCCACGGCACGGTCCCTCCCGCGGGCAAGTTCCTGAATCCTTTCGCCGGATTCTGGCAGAACGGGACCCGCGGCGACGCGCTCCCGGCATCCCTCGTCGTTCCCGGGCTCCAGGCCGAGGTCCGGGTGGCCTGGGACGGCCGGCACGTGCCCTACATTTTCGCCGAGAACGATCATGACCTTTACCTGGCCCAGGGGTATATCGCGGCGTCGCTTAGGCTCTGGCAGATGGAGTTCCAGGTGCTCTACACGGCGGGGCGCATCTCCGAGATCGTCGGTCCCCTAGGCCTGCGTCAGGATCTTTTCAATCGCCGCTTCGGGATGCTCTGGGCGGCCGAAAAGGCCTTGTCGAAGTTCATGGACAACCCGAAGACCCGCCTGGCCATCGAAGCCTATTCCGCCGGCGTCAATGCTTATATCCAAGGCCTCGGCAAAAAGGCTTTGCCGGTCGAATACAAGATCCTGGACTATGCGCCCGAGCCGTGGTCGGGACTCAAATGCACTCTCCTCCTGAAAACCATGACCTATACGCTTGCGGCGTTCAATCAGGATGCCGCCATGACGGTGATGAGGGATGCCCTTGGGGAAACGGTCGTGGACGCGCTCTTCCCTTTGGAGCCGCCCCTCGTGGACCCGGTCATCCCGCCGGGCACCGCCTGGGATTTCAAGCCGCTCCCCCTCCCCGGCCCGAATCCCCAAAAAGGACGGGAGGCCGGGAGCAGGCCTGCGGGAGCCGGTTCGACGCACGATGAGGCCGCGGATTTCGCGCCCATCGGCACCCGGCCGTCGCCCGAGGTGGGCAGCAACAACTGGGCCGTTTCGGGAAAGCTGACGCGCGATGGCTATCCCATCCTCTGCAACGACATGCATCTCGGGCTGACGCTCCCGGCCATCTGGTACGAGCTTCAGCTCTCGGCCCCGGGCATCAATGCCAGGGGCGTCTCTTTCCCCGGGGCGCCCCTCGTCGTGGCTGGCTATAACGAAAATATCGCCTGGGGGTTCACGAACGGGACCGACGACGTCCTCGACTGGTACGCCGTCCGGTTCAAGGACGAGTCGCGCGGCGAATATCTCGTGAACGGCGAATGGCGCAAAACGTCCGTCCGCGAAGAGCGGATCAAGGTCCGGGGCGGCAAGACGGTCGTCGACAAAGTGATTTACACACACCAAGGTCCCGTCGTCCGTTTGAAAGGCGAGGCCCCTTTTCCCGGGGTCGACGTCCCGGAGGACGCGGCCCTCCGCTGGCTCGGCCACGACCCGTCCAACGAGTTCATGACGCTCGACGGGCTGAACAGGGCGAAGAATTACGACGATTATCTCAAAGCCCTCGAGTCCTGGGATTGTCCCGCCCAGAACATCGTGTATGCCGACAGGGAGGGAACGATCGCGATTTGGCATAACGGCAAGTATCCGCTGCGCTGGAAGGGCCAGGGGCGTTACGTCCTCGGCGGCTCGGATCCCGCGAACGATTGGCAGGGCTGGGTCCCCAGGGCCCACAATCCGCACGTCAGGAACCCGGAGCGGGGTTTCGTCAGCTCTGCGAACCAGATGGCCACGGACGCCCGGTACCCTTATTACCTGGGCTCTGATTACGCCTCGTATGAGCGCGGGGCCCGGATCAACGAGATTCTATCGGGAGCTCGGGGCGTCACGCCGGAGGACATGATCCGGATGCAGGGGGATGTCCTCGATATGCGGGCCCGGGCGGTCCTGTCGCGCCTGCTCGCGTTCATCCCGGAGCCCAAGGCGGAGGCCGAGAAACGGAGTTTAGACGAGCTCCGGGGCTGGAATTTCGAGGCCCGGGCCGCCTTCATCGCGCCGACGGTCTTCAAACAGTTCTGGAACGACCTCAACGCCCTGACCTGGAATGATGAAAAGAAGGGCGCCATGGAACGGATGACCTGGCCGGCGAGCGAGGTCATGGTCGACCTCGTCCTCAACCACCCGGACTCGGACTTCTTCGACGACAAGACGACTCCTGGGAAAGAGACCCTGGCCGACATCGCCGGCGACGCCTTCCGGACCGCCGTTTCAAAGCTCGAAAAAAGATGGGGGCCGTTCGGGCCGGGATGGAGATGGGGCAAAGCCAAGGGCACGCGCATCAGCCACCTCGCCCGGATCCCGGGGCTGGGCCGGGAAGGCCTGGAAGCCGACGGCGACGGCCATGTGATTGACGCCATTAGCGTAAACTGGGCGCCCTCGTGGCGGATGGTGGTCGAGCTGGGCCCGGAAGTCAAAGCCTGGGGCATCTTCCCGGGCGGACAATCCGGCAACCCCGGATCGCGGTATTATGACGATATGGTCGATGCCTGGCTCGCCACGAAACCCGATGAGCTCATCTTCCTGAAGTCGGCCGGCGAGCCGAATCCCGGGATCGTCGCCCGGACGACCCTGAGAGGTGAAAAATGATCGCCGTTCTGATCTGCCTGCTGGTCATGCTGGTTCTCCAGATCATCACGCCGTACTGGTGGTGGGTCATGATCGTGCCGTTCGCCTACGGCATGGGCGCGGCGAAGTCGGGGGCAAAAGCCATGCGGACAGGCTTCGTCTCGGCGGGGCTCTTATGGCTGGGCTCGAGCCTGTACTTTGTCCTGACCGGGAGCGGGATCATCACGGGGCGCGTCGCCAGGATGTTGGGGCTCCCGGCTTCCTGGCCGATGGTGCTGATCACGGCGCTCATCGCCGGGATCGCCGCGGCATTCTCCGGATATGCGGGGTACGCCGTCCGGGCCCTGTTCAAAAAGAAGTAATTCGCCTTCTTCCCCGAGATTATTCGCTTTTTCCCAGACGGTTGTATTTTTTCAGGATCTCGCGCAGACGTTCGTGGGGAATGGCATAGACCGTGTTCCCGTTGATTCCGGTCATCGTCTCGGCCGCGACGAGGGCGTTGGCGATCGCTTCTTCGGTCGCGCTGACGGTAGCCCGGAAAAGAGGGTCGATTCTCTCGTTGGGCAGCATGGTCAACTGCGCCAGCCCGGAGGTTTTGGCGACCTCAGGGTTGGCCGTCGAGAAAGCGGCGAAAATATCTCCGGAGCTGTTGTTGGCCCTTCCGCCGGCGACCGCGATGCCCAAGGCCGCTCTCTTGACGAGCCGCTCGAGCTGATGCGGGAGCAGCGGCGCGTCAGTCGCCACGATCACGATGATCGAGCCCTCTTTGATATCGGCACGGCCTGGTTTGGGCATTAGATCCGTGATCTCCTTGCCGACGGGAACGCCCGCAATGGTGAGGGTCTCTCGGGTCCCGTAATTCGCTTGGACGAGAACGCCGATGGTATAGCCGCCGTCGGCCTGGCCGAGCACGCGGGAGGACGTCCCGATGCCTCCCTTGAACTGGTGGCAGACCATGCCCGTTCCGCCGCCCACATTCCCCTCGGCCACGGGCCCCGTTTTGGCCTGATCGAGGGCCTCGAAAACGTGTTCCTTCTTGACGTGAAACCCGTCGATGTCGTTGAGGAAGCCATCCCAAGTTTCGGCGACGACCGGCAGGCTGAAATCGCCCGAATAATCGCCCGCCGAGCCGCGCCGGACGTTCCATTCGATCACGGCGTCCCGGACGACGCCAACGCTCTGGGTATTCGTGATGAGGATGGGGCTTCCAAGACAGCCGGATTCCTTGAGCCATGTCGTCCCGGTCATCTCGCCGTTGCCGTTGAGGCTGAACCAGGCGCCGAAGAGGCGCTCGCGGAAGGATTTCCCCTGAGGCAAAATTGCGGTGACGCCGGTTCTCACGGGCCCGCCGCCGACGACGAGCTTCCCCTCCCCCGAGATCAGTGTCACCTGACCGACTTCGACGCCCTTAACATCGGTGATGGCGTTGAGCGGACCGGGCGCCCCCTCAAAAGGAATCCCGAGGTCTCGGGCACGGGGCCTGGTTTTTGTCTGGGCGATGGCCGGAGCGAGAGACACGGTCCCTGCGATTCCCAGAACAATCAGCCAGAGGGTGAGTGATTTCGGTTTCATGGCAACTCCATGGGCCTGGGGGGCATCCGGATCGGAGGCCCGGCCCCACATCATGCCTGATTTATATCGCCGGCTTATTGGGAATGTCAAATGAGGAACCGTGTGCCGGGACTCCCGCTCGCCGGGATGGCGCCGGACTCCAGGACAAAACTCTTAATAATCGACTCCGGATGCGGTAGGATAACGGGGATAGGTTCTGGAGGCGCACATGGCTAAACACGCGTGGATCAGAGAATTCCCCGGATCGGTCACAGTTTGCGACAAGGAAGGCCGGATCATCGAGATGAACGACGCCGCGGTCGGGGTCTTCGCCGCCGACGGCGGGGAGAAACTCATCGGGACGAACGTCTTCGACTGCCATCCGGAGCCCTCGCGTTCGAAGCTCAAGAACATGATGGAGGAAGGGCGGACGAACGTCTACACGATCCAGAAAAAGGGAAAGAAAAAGCTCATCTACCAGGCGCCGTGGTTCGAGGGCGGGCGGGCCGCGGGCTTCGTCGAGTTATCGTTCGAGATCCCCTGGGACATGCCCCACTTCAACCGCGATTAAGAAGGGGTCAAATCTTCATTCTGCCACTTTTATGAGCAACTAAGAAGGGGTCAAATCTACGCATTACGCAAGATTTGCGTAATGCGTAGATTTGACCCCTTCTTGATTTAAATACCTCAGGCCGGCGAGCCGTACTTCTTTTTAAAGATCAGGTAGATCGGGACGCCGATGAGGACTGTCGCGATCGCGATGGATGATTCCTTGGGCCGCTGCAGAAAGGACAGGGTCAGGATCGACACCCCGGCCAGGATGTAGATCGCCGGAACGACCGGGTAGCCCGGAAGCTTGACGACGCTCCGGCCGGTCCGCCTCAGCTTGAAAACCCCGAGGACGGCAAGGATCGGGAAAATGCCGAGCGAGAACCCCATGTAGGTCAGGAGCTGGTCGAACGTCCCGAAGAGAACGAGGACGGCCGCGATCAGTCCTTGGAGGATGATCGCCCGCGACGGCACGCAGAACCGGGGATTCACCTTGGCCAGCGATTTGAAGAAGACGCCGTCCTTGGCCATCGAATAGTAAACCCGGGGCCCGAGGATGATGAAGGCGCTGAGCGACGAAAACAGGGCGAAGGAGATGAAGACCGAGAGGACGGTCTCCGCCGATTTCCCAAACAGGTTCCCGGCCGCGAGACCGCCGATCGAGATGACCCCCTCCATTCCTGCGGGCGGAACGGCGTAGATATAGAACAGGTTGAGGGCAACATACAGGACGACGACGGCCGCCGTCCCGAGCAGGAGCGACCGCGGCAGGTTTCTCGACGGGTTCTTGACTTCTGACCCCACGTAGGCCGAGGCGTTCCAGCCGCTATAAGCGAACATGATCCACATAAGGGCCAGGCCCATGGTCTTCCAGCCGCCGAAGCCGAAATCAAAACCGCCGGACGCCGTAAGATGCGCGAGGCTTCCCTTCCCCACCGCGAAGCCCGCGGCGACCAGGCCGATGATGAGGAGGATCTTCAGCCCGGTCAGGAGGTTCTGAACCCTGGCCCCGAGCTCGAGCCCGCGCGTATGGAGGAACGTGAAGGCCGCGATGACGAGAATGGCGTAGATCTTCTTCATGACCGCCGCCTCGGACGCTTCGGCAAAGATGCCTGGGCGCAGAAGCCCGGGGAAGGCCCGCGTCAGATACTCCGTAAAACCGATGGCCGAGGCCGCGATCGGCGCGGAGAAGCCGACAAAAAACGAAACCCAGCCGGCCAGGAACCCCAGGACGGGATGGAAGAGCCGCGACAGAAAGGCGTACTCGCCGCCCGCGTGCGGGATGGCCGCGCCGAGCTCGCCGTAGCTCAGAGCGCCACATAGGGCGATGAGCCCGCCGACGATCCACAGCGCGAGCATGACGGCGGCGTTGTGGAGGTCCTTCATCAGGAGGCCGGAGGTCGTGAAGATGCCGGCGCCGACCATGTTGGCGATGACGATGTTGGTCAGCGGAAAAAGGCCGAGTTTGCGCTGGAGGCCGTCAACGCTTGCTTTTTCGTCCATGGTGTCACCTTTGTTGTCGGCCGGTCCGAGCATTGTCTTGCTTTATATGCCAGCGCGGGGGGCAAAGTCAACGAGGGCAGAGGTAATTCGGGATTAATTCGGTGACGCACAACTAATTACCGAAATAGCGTTCTGAGCTTCTGGTCAATAATTAAGTGCATTTAGTTATACGTCACCGAATTAGGGGCGTCCGACGATCTTCAGGCTTCCCTTAGGTCGCCAGCCTCTCACGATCAGCGTGAGCCGGTCCCCGGCCCGGGCCAGCTCGAAATCCGTGGGCCCCTCGTCCTCGAACAACGTAAACCGGGACGGGACGCCCGGGTAGACCTGGATATTCAACCGGGCGATCGGCCCCTCCGGAATGCGCTCGGCGTCCGGCATCATGGGCAGAATCGCGCCGGCCCGCACGAAGACCGGAATTCTAGAGAGAGACGACTTGATCCTCAGTGTCCGGCCGGCCGGGTGACGGCGTCCGGACCAGAAATCGATCCATTCCGCCCCGCCGCATGTCTTCCCTTCTTCTTTCCCGGCGCGCCGATTCCCGCGCCTGTCTCGTTCGTCCCAAAACGGCAGGTAGACGTCACGCTCGCCGGTTTCGGAGACAACCGGCGCCACGAGCAGCCACGGCCCGAGCATGAACTCGAGATCGTGCCCGTGGGCATTGGGATCGCCGGGAAATTCGAAGGGAAGGGCCCTCAGCACGGGAAGGCCCGTTCGGGCCGCCTCTTGGGCCAGGCTGTATATGTAGGGAAAGAGGCGGTACCTCAGGCGAACGAACCTCGTCACGATGGCCTCGGCCTTGGGCCCGAAGGCCCACGGCTCGCGCGGGCCGTCGCCGTGCATCCGGCTGTGCGAACAGAGCAGCCCGAACTGGGCCCATCGGACATATAGCTCCGGCGAAGGACGGCCGCGGTAACCGCCGATATCGTTGCTCCAAAAGGCCAGCCCCGACATGCCGGCGCTCAGGCCGCCCCGGACCGTGGCCGCAAGGCTGTCCCAGTCGGCGGCCGGGTCGCCAGACCAGCCGACAGGGTAACGCTGGCTCCCGGCCGTTCCCGACCGGCTCCAGACGAGACCCGAGCCGCCCTCCTCGGCCGTGACCTCGGCCACGGCCTGGCTGTAGATCAGGGGATAAAGGTTGTGGAGCTCCGCCCCCGTCCTGCCGTCGTGGAAAACGGCTTCGGCCGGGACGTCTTCGCCGAAATCGGTCTTGAAGACGTCGACGCCCATCCGCAGCAACGGCCGATGGAGGTCCTTGAACCAGGCCCGCGCTCCGCCGTGCGTGAGGTCGACGATGGCCACCCGCGCGTTCCACGAATCATCCCGGGCCGCCCGCCGGACAAGGCCGTCGGGCCGCGGGGCCAGCGAGAGCCCGTAGTCGATAACCAGGACCTTTCCGTCCGGGCCGTTGAGGAAGTAGCCGCGCCGCTTCCCGTAGGCGAAGAGATCGCTTTCCACCGAGATATAGGGATGTTCCCAGAGGCAGAGCTTCAGGCCGCGCTCGTGGAGCCCCCGCACGAATCCCTCGGGATCGGGAAAGGCCCGGCGGTCCCAACGGAAGTCGCAGTACCGGCGCCGGCGCATCCACCAGGGGTCGACGTGGACGACGTCGAAGGGCAGGCGGCGTTCGGAGGCGGCGGCGACGAGGCGCTCGACCTCGGCCTGAGTTCTATAGGTCCCCCCCGAGCTGAGCCAAAGTCCGAAGCTCCATTTGGGCGGGACGGGCGGCCGGCCGGTCAGCTCCGTGTAATGCTCGATCATCTCCGCCGGCGTCCGGCCCCGGATCAAGTACGCATCGAGCGTCCCGTCTTCGACCCGGACGGTGAAGGATTGGCAGCTCCGGGTTCCCAATTCCCAAACGGCACGGGCGCCCGTGTCGAGAAACAGGCCCCAGCCTCGGGGGCTCCAGACGAAGGGGACGTTCTTGTGGGACCTTTCGCTCGTCGAGCCCAGGGCGTCCTGGGTCCAGGAGATGATCGTCTGATGGGTTTTGTCCAGCCGCGTGAATTTCTCGCCCAGGCCGTAGAGCCGGTCTTCGGGACTCAAATGAAAAGACTGGATCACCGCCTCCGTCCGCCGGTTCCGCCGGACGAAGCCCAGGGGCGGGGCGAACGGCCGGCCGAGTCCGTCGACATCGCCGGGATTCTCGCCGAAGACGCCCCGGCCGTGAGCGTCCACGAAGCGCATCGCCCAGGGGTCGGCCTGAAACTCGAGCCGCCAGGCCGTCCGCCGTCCCCGGACGAAGAGCCCCGCGTCCGTCCTTTCAATCGTGAGCGGAATGCGTTGGCCAGCAGGCCAGACGACGGAGGGCGTCGGCATCTTGTCTTTCGCGCCGGGGGGGAGGAAGGTCCAGCGCCAGACGTCGGCGCTCAGGGCCTCGACGCGGGCCGCCGCCGGCCGTCCCTTGACGGTCTCAAGATCGAGGCGCAGGATGCCGCCGTCCTCCCTCCAACCGGTCAGCTTGGCGATCCAGTCGAATCCGGCCGGAGCGTCGTAGGCCTTATCCGTCATACCGGCCATACCTTTCCGCCGCTTCCATCATGGCGTTGATGTTTTCGAGCGGCGAACCGGGCGGAATATTGTTGCCGTCCTGAACGATGAAACCGCGGAATCGGGCCAGTTTGCCGATGACCCGCCGCGTCGCCCGGCGCACGTCCTCCGGCGTCCCCGATAGAATGAGCCTGGGGTCGACGTTCCCCACCAGAACGACCCGTCCCCCCATGACATCGGCAAGGCGGTCGAGGTCGACGGCCCAGCCGAAGCCCTGGAAGACATGAATGCCGAGCCCGTCGCGAAACGTTTCGAGGAGGTGGTCGGATTTGCCGCACATGTGGAAAGTCAGCCGGCCGTCAAAATGATCGCGCAGACGCCTGTTCGCGGGCAGGACGAGGTCCTCGAACATCTCCCGGGACAGCGATACGGCCAGGTCGTCGCTCCAGGCGAAATCGCGCGGCGAAGGCCAAGGCATCGTGGCGGCGCAGAAGTCGAGGTATTCGACCATCTTCCCGGTGATGATGTCGATGAGCTCGCGGACGAATTCGGGCCGCTCGGAGCAGGCCGTGAACAGCTCGGTCGCTCCCATCAGGTCGCCGGCGATGCCGAACGGGCCGTCGCAGGTATTGGTCAAGGCCGGCTCGGCGCCGGGATAGAAGACGGGACCGCCCAGGAAACGCACGGGATACTTCCCGGCCGTGGCCTGCATACCCCGCCGGTATTCGATCTGCCGGGCGTTGATCCCGGAATGGACGAAGTCCATCCCCTCCAGACGGCGAAGGTCGGCGTCGTCGCGGACCCACCCCGGCCCGACCCAGGGGATGTCGTCCTCTGGAAAGATGAGCGCGCAACCCAGGCTGCCGGCCTCGAAGGTATTCTGGAAGTCGGTCCAGGCGCCGACCCAGGCCCCGGTGATGGAATGGGCGTCGGTCCGGACGTTCTCGAGGAGCCACTTCTGGGCCAGGATCTGGGTCCGGAGCATGGTTTCAGGGTCGGCGAAGTAGTCGCGGAAGCGGACGCCGGTCATGGGGACGAGAAAACGATGGCTGACGGCGGGCAGGACAGGCACCCGGTCGGGTGACCCGAACCGCAACGCCGTCTCGACCCGGATGCGGCGGGCCTCGATCTCCTCGATCGGGACGCCGATTTCAATGACGCGGCCACTCATGCGTCATCCGGAAGACATCAGGCGGTCTTGGCTCCGGCCTCCTGGCGAACGCGCAGGGCTCATTCCCTGACCCGCTTGGCTTCGAAGACGCCGCCGGCCTGATAGATCTCCAAACCCGTCACCTGGCCCTTGGCGTCCTCGATGAACTTCAGATGGATGCTTTTGACCTGCTTTAGGGAAAATTCCCCGCCGAGTTCCGGCACCAGGTCAAGGACGGGCTGGCCGGGGATCACAGCTGTCAGGCTCTCGCCTCTCAGGCTTACCGTGATCGTCTGGCTTTGGAGCTGGTACTTGCCGCTTACCTTTTTGAGGTAGTCCGGGTTCGAAAGCTTCGCTTCGGGTTTCCTGGCGAAGACGATCTCGTCCATCGTTTGTTCGAAAGGCGCGGCAACGGCGGCCACGTTCCCGTTGACGTCCGTCCGGAAACTCAGCTTCATGTCCCGGAACGTCGGGTCATCGGTCTTCAGGCCGTTAAAGGTGTCGAAGTGCCAGTGCTCGAGGGGAGTGGAGATGGCGTTATAGGTAAAGACGAGCTGGGTCCCCTTCAGATCGACCTTGAGGAGGCCGTAGCCGGGGTGCCAGTAGTCGCCGGCGTATTCCTCGAGTTTGTGGGCGGGCGCCGTCCCCGGCCGGCGGCGGGTGGCCTTCTTTTCCTCGGCCTTTTTCTGCGCGTCCCGGCCTTCGGCCTGACGCTTGGCCGCTTCGCCGATCCAGTCCACGGCCTCGAGTCCGAAGACGCGGTCCACGGCGGTCTGGACGATGAGGTCCGGAAAGGGCGTCCCGTTCTTGTTGGTCAGGACGACGAAGCCGAGCCCGTCGTTCGGGAAGAGGCAAACGAGAGCCGAGAAGCCGTCGATATTGCCGCCGTGCTCGACCCGCTGGTGGCCGCGGTAGGTGTTGATGAACCAGGCCAGGCCGTAGTCCGGCGGGGAGATGTCCGGGCGCGTCGGGACCTCCCCCGTCGGCATGTAAGCGGCGTGCATGTCGTTCAAGGTGGAGGAGTTGACGACCTGCCGGTCCTTGTATTTCCCGTCGTTGATGTGGACCGTGACCCAGTGGGCCATCTCGTTGACGCTCGAATTGATGGCCCCGGCCGGGCCGATGGTGGTGATGTTGCGGAAGGGGATCTTGACCAGCTTGCCGTCGCGCTCGTCGTATGGCAGGGCGAAGTCCGCGTCCTTCTGGGAATCGGCCACGGAGAAATTGCTCCGGGTCATCTCGAGGGGACCGAAGACGAGGGAGCGGACGGAATCCTCCCACGGCTTCCCGGTCAGGACTTCGACCAGGTATCCGGCGGTGAGGAACATGAGGTTGTTGTACTGCCACTTCTCCCGAAGGTCGGCCGTCGGAGGCAGGAACGCCAGGCTCCGGACGAGCTGCTCGCGGGTCGAGGTGGAATTGTTGTACCAGACGAGATCGTGGCGGGGCAGGCCGGAGCGGTGCGTGACCAAGTCGCGGGGCGTCAGGCGCTCGCCGGCCTGGGCGTCATAGAGCCGGAACCACGGGATGTAGTTGCGGAGGGGTTTGTCCCACTCGACTTTTCCCTGGTCGACGAGCGTTCCCAGGGCGAAGGTCGTGAAGGCCTTGGTGGACGAGCCGATCGCCAGGAGGGTGTCGGCGGTCATGGGAAGTTTCTTTTCGAGGTCGCGGAAGCCGAACCCCTTGGCGAAGATGACTTCGTTATCCTTGACGACGGCGATGGCCGCGCCGGGGACGTTGATCTTGGCCAGGCCCTGGGTGATCACGTCGTCGAATCCTTCCAGGGCTTTCTTGGCCTTGGTCGCGGCGTCGGCGCCGCGGGTGAGCTCGAAAGCGAATTTTTGCCCGCCCTGGGTGAAGCCGCCGGTGAGCTTGCTCCCGTCGGCGCTCAGCGTGCCGGCGAAAGCGGGGTTGCCGGGAATTCCCGGGATCGCGAACGAGGCGTTCATGCCGTCGAGCTTGATGTCCGACAGAGGGAGGTCCTTGAGGTTCTGGAGCGGGATCGAGATGTCCCCTTTCCAGGTCCCGTCGGCCTGCTTGCTGAAGTCGAGATTGATCTGGAGCTTCACCGACGGCAGGGCGATCGCCCCGTCCCAGTGGCCGGCCAGGTCGGGCGCGGCTGCGGGCAGGGCGGGAAGGTTCACGGACAGGAAAAGGATGAATGCGGCGAACAAAGAATTCCTAATGGCACGGTTCATAAAGACCTCCTCGTTTGGATATCTCATCCGGTTCTCCCGGGTCAACGGCGCCGGCAGGGATTTCCCCTCCGTGCCCGCCACAATCTATCACATCGGGCGTTCGGCCGGCAATCTGGCCCGAGTCTTTGTATACGAAAACCGCAGAGACGGAGTCCCGATCGGCCCATTTTTTAAAATGAAATTTGGTGACATATAACTCAATCCCGTTGGCTGGATTTCACGGACACACGTCTATGGAATCCAGCCAACGGGACAGGCGCTCCAAAGCCTGCGAAAGTTGGATGCCACGAACGTAAAGCCGTGGAGCTTCAGTACACCTAATTATTTGCCGATCCTGCGGCTCCCTATTTCGGTGATGAGTTATGTGTCACCGAATTAAGGATCACCCGTCGTAATTTCTATTGAAATGCCGGGGCATTTTTTCCATAATACGGCCTTGAGACGAGAGATGTCCGTGCCTCCGCGTTCCGCTTCTCCAGGCTCCGCCGGCCAGGGAGTATCCGCCGTTGCCTGAGTTCCTGGAGTTCCGTGGCGTCTCCAAGCGTTTCGGAACGATCCAGGCGGTGGGCGACGTTTCCCTGGAGATCAAGAAGGGCGAATTTTTTTCGCTCCTCGGGCCGAGCGGCTGCGGCAAAACGACCATGCTCCGCATCGCGGCCGGGTTCGAGGAGCCCGACGCGGGCCGCGTCTTCCTCGACGGCCGGGACATCACGGACCTCCCGCCGAACAAGCGGAAGGTCAACACGATCTTCCAGAGCTATGCGCTTTTCCCCCACATGACCGTCCGGGACAATATCGCTTTCGGGCTGGCCATCGCCAAGCGGACGAAGAGGGAGATCGACGCCGAAGTCGACAAGATGCTCCATCTCATCCAGATGGCCGGCCAGGCGGATAAAAAACCCGACTTTCTCTCCGGCGGCCAGAAACAGCGGGTTGCCGTGGCCCGGGCTTTGATCAACAAGCCCGACGTCCTCCTGCTCGACGAGCCGCTGGCCGCCCTGGACCTCAAGCTCCGCCAGAAGATGCTCATCGAGCTCGACCTCATCCACGACGAGGTCGGAATCACGTTTCTTTACGTCACCCACGACCAGGCCGAGGCCATGAGCCTGAGCGACCGGATCGCGGTCATGGACAGCGGCCGGATCGAGCAGGTGGGCGCGCCGGCGGAGATCTACGAGTCGCCGCGGACGAGTTTCGTCGCGGCCTTCATCGGCGACACGAACTTCCTCGAGGGCCGGGTCCTCGAGTGCCAGGACCATGAATATTGCCGCCTGGCCATCGCGGGCCTGCCCGAAATCCTCTGTTTCAACGACAGACAGCTCCAGCCCGGCCAGACGATCTACCTCAGCATCCGCCCGGAAAAAGTCCACATCTCCCGCGAGCGGCCCGAGGAGAAGCCCCAGCGGAACATCATGCCTGCCGCCGTCGAGGATGTCATCTACCTCGGCTCGACGACGAAATACTGGGTCCGGGTCGCGGGCTACAGGATCCAGGTCCTCCGGCAGCACTCCCGCTATTTCCTCGACGAAAAACCCCTCCGCTGGAAGGACGACGTCTGGATCTGGTGGCACGCCGACGACGGCTTCATGCTCGACCATTTCCGGAAGGCCGACGAAAGCCTGCTCGCCGTCCCGCCCCAAAAGGTCGGGGAGCCGCTCAACGGCCCCCAAGAAAAATAGGATGAAACGGAACAAGCGGCGGCTCCAGGAGTGGCTCATTTCGCTCCCGACCCTGCTTTGGCTCAGCCTGTTCATCGTCGTCCCGACGGTCCTCGTCTTTGCCATCGCCTTCCGTCCGGCCAACCCTTACGGCGGCATCGGCGCGGGCTGGACCCTGGAAACGATCCGTGGCCTGTGGACCCACGGGTACCTGGTCATCGCCTGGCGGACGTTCTGGATCAGCGCCGTGACCACCGTCCTCTGCATTCTCCTCGCCGTCCCGACCGGGTACTTCATCGCCCGCGCCTCCATGAAATGGCAGAACCGGCTCCTGCTGCTGGTCATCGTGCCCTTCTGGACAAGCTTTCTCGTCCGCGTGTTCGCCTGGAGATCTCTGCTCCACCCCGAGGGGCTGATCAAGCAGGTCCTCGAGGGGATCGGCCTGGCCTCTCCGCAGGCGACGCTTCTCTATCATCCGGGGGCGGTCGTCCTGGTCATGGTCTATACGTTTCTCCCGTTCACCATCCTTCCGATCTACGCGGCCGCGGAGAAATTCGATTTCCGGCTGGTCGAAGCGGCCCGCGACCTGGGCGCCCGGCCTTTCCAGGCCTTCCGGAAGGTCTTCTTGCCGGGCATCCGGCGGGGGCTCCTGACGGCCGTCCTGGTCGTCTTCATCCCGGCGCTCGGTTCCTACATCATCCCGGACCTCGTCGGCGGGCCGGCCAGCGAGATGCTCGGCAATAAGATCGCCCAGCGGGTGTTCGTCGACCGCAACCTTCCGTACGCCGCCGCCCTCTCGGCCGTCCTGATCCTGGCGGTGCTGGCGCCGCTCATCGCCGTGCTGGTCCTCCAACGGAAGAAGGGCAAGGCGGATATCATCATCGGGGAGGCGCCGTGAAAAAGGGCCGCTTGCCGCTCGCCGCGACTCTCCTCGTCCTCGTTTTCTTCTATCTGCCGATCATCATCCTCGTCGTCAATTCCTTCAACGCGGCCCGCTTCTCCAGCAGCTGGCAAGGCTTCACGCTCGAGTGGTACGCGAAGCTCTTCCACTCCCCCGAAATCTGGCTTTCCGTCCGCAACACGCTTGTCATCGCTTTGGGCTCGACGGCCGTTTCGCTCGTCCTCGGGACGGCGGCCGCCTTCGCGCTGCACCGCTATGCCGGAAGCCGTCTTCAGCAAGCCCACTACACGTTGATTTACACGCCGCTCGTCGTTCCCGAAATCCTGATGGGCATCAGCCTGCTCATGGCCTTCGTGGCGGCCGGGACCGGGCTCGGCCTTTTCACGATTTTTCTGGCCCACGTCACGTTCTGCGTGAGCTACGTCGCCATGGTCGTCCTGGCCCGCCTCCAGGATTTCGACTTCCAGCTCATCGAGGCGGCCCAGGATCTGGGCGCCAGCTGGTGGCAGAGCACTCGCAAGGTCCTTCTGCCGCTGCTCCTCCCCGGGCTGGCGGCGGGGGGGCTCCTGGCCTTCACGCTCTCGGTCGACGACTTCGTCATCACGTTCTTCGTCGCCGGTCCGGGGTCGACGACGCTTCCGCTCCGGATCTACAGCATGATCAAGTACGGCAACCCGCCGATGATCAACGCCCTCTCGACCCTCCTCCTGGCCGTTACGCTCACGGCCGTCATCGCCAGCCAGCGGCTCGCCCGGTTGAAAAGATAGCGGAACTGGGATGAAATAGAACATCCGCGATGAGAAAGCCCGCGATCCAGGAAAGCCGCTCCCCGTCCCTCGGCGCCGGCCTGTCCATCCTCCTCCTCCTTCTCACGCTCGTTTTCGCCGGCGGTTGCGGCAAATCCCGGCCGGTCCTGAGCGTCTACACTTGGGCGGACTACTTCAATCCCGAGATCCTCAAGCGCTTCGAACGGGAGAACGGCTGCCGCGTCGTCATCGACACCTTCGAATCGAACGAAGCCATGTACGCCAAGCTCAAGGCCGGGGCCGTGGGCTATGACATCCTGACGCCGACGAGCTACATGGTCAGCGTCATGTTCGACCAGGACATGCTCCTGCGGCTCGACCGCAGCCGGCTGCCCAACATCAGCCATGTGGACCCGGAATTCCTCAAGATCACGATCGACAAGGCCATGGACCACTCCGTCCCCTACATGCTCGTCAACAGCGGGATCGCCTATCTCGAAGGGCGGGTGAAAGACGTCCGGCCGACCTGGAACATGTTCGACCGAACGGACCTCAGGGGCCGGATGACCATGTTCAACGACATGCGGGAATCGATCGGGGCCGCCCTCAAGTCCCTGGGCTACAGCATCAACACGGTCGACGAACGAGAGCTCCGGGAGGCCGAAACCGTCCTCCTCCGCTGGAAAAAGAATTTGGCTAAATTCGACAACGAACAGTACAAGTTCGGGCTGGCGTCCGGCGAGTTCCTCCTCGTCCACGCCTGGAACGGCGACGTCTTTCAGGTCCGGAAGGAAAACCCGGACGTGCGCTTCTTCGTCCCCGAGGAAGGGACGATCATCTCCTGCGACGACCTCGTCATCCCCAAGAGCGCCCGCCAGCCCGGGCTGGCCCACGCGCTCATCAATTTTCTCCACGATCCGAAGGTCGCGGCCGAGAACTCGAATTTCATCTATTACCTTTGCCCGAACACGGACGCCTACCCGCTGCTCAGCCCCGAAATCCGGGAAAATCCGGGCATCTTCATGAAGCCGGAGATCATGGCCAAGAGCGAGATCATCGCCAATCTGAAGGACAAGACCGCCCTCTACGTCAAGCTCTGGGACCGCGTCAAGTCCGCGAATTAGGCCGGCGAACGCGGCCAGACTATTTCATGGCCGCGACGTAATTGCCGACGCCGACGACGATCGTCGACAGGATGAGGACCACGATTCCGGCCACGACCAGGCGGCGTGTCGGCCGGCCGGTCCCCTTCCACTCATGGAAATAGATCCCCCACAGGCTGCTGAAAGTGATGATGAAGGCCATGTGGATGGTCCAGCTCGAGAAATCGTACTTCCCCATTTTCGTCGTGCCCATGCCGTAGAAAAAGAACTGGAAGTACCATGTGGTCCCGGCCAGGGCAGAGAAGAGATAATTGGAGAGAAGAGACGGCGGCCGGACCGCGGCCGCCGGGCCGGCCTCGGGCCTGGGCGCATCGGCTCCCGCGGCCTTGACCCTGAAATAGTCCCGCCCGGTCTTGTTCCTGACGCTGAGGGCCACGCACCACAGGAAGTTCGTCGTGAATCCCCCGAAGAGCGCCACGATCAGGACCGGGAAATTCTGGAAAAGCGGAGGCGTCCCGCCCGCCACCGCGGCCGCGGCGATGGGCTTCCCGGCGGCGAAGGCGAAGGCCATGCAGGAGCTCATGACCCCCGCGAACGTGGCCACCCAGACGCCCTTGGCGAAGCTGAACTCGGCGATCGAGGCCCGTTTCTCGGCGTCGGAGAGCTCCCGTTCTTTCCTCCTTCCTGCGCTGCCGCACATGGCGATGCCCGTGAGGCATACGAGGATGCCCAGAACCACGATGCGGCCGGACAGGGTCGAAAGCAGGCCGACGATCTGGCCCTGAAAAAGCGGCGGGACGAGCGTACCGAAAACGGCGCAGAAGCCGAGCGACAGGGCCATGCCGAGAGACAGGCCGAGATAGCGCATGGAGAGGCCGAAGGTCAGGCCGCCGATCCCCCACATCACGCCGAAGAGGTAGGTCCAAAGGAGCGTCCCGGGCGAAGCAGACAGGAGGACTTTGAGCAACCCCGGGCAGGTCAGCGTTCCCACGATCCACGGCGCTATGATCCAGCTGAAGAACCCGCCCGTCAGCCAATAGGTCTCCCAAGCCCAGCCGCGGACTTTTTTATAGGGAATGTAAAAGCTCCCGGCCGCGAAACCACCCAGGGCATGAAGAAAAACTCCGAGAAAAGGGTTGGGGCCCATTCCGCCTCCTCGATTTTCCGGGAACTATATAACGCGGTCCCCATGAAGTCAATCGCTCGGCTTCGCTTCCCGAGTCCGCCGTCTTCCTGAAGCTCCACGGACTTACAGCCGGGGGGTCCCGCGAACGGGGTTGACCGGGGCCGTGGCCAGGCCTATCATGGTTCCGCGGGGAGAACCGCTCTGAACATGACGGGGGAAACCATGCGTGGCGTAAAAAACAGAAGAATGATCGGCATTTTCATTCTCATCGCCCTGGCCTGGGTCTGGCCGGCGATGCCGAAAGGCCAGGACGCCGGCCTGCCTGGGAAGGCCAAGGATCTTTTCGGGCCGTTGCCCCGGGTCATCGTTTCGCCGGAAAATCCGGTTACACCGGCGAAAGCCGAGCTCGGAAAGATGCTCTTTTACGAAACCCGGACGTCCATGGACGGAACCTTCAGTTGCGCCCGGTGCCATCCCTTCAGTCTCTACGGCGCGGACGGGCTGCGGAAATCCATGGGACGCGACGGCAAACCCGGCGTCCGGAACGCGCCGACCGTTCTCAACGCCGCGGGCCAGATATCGGCGCATTGGGTCGGCAACAGAAAAAACGTGGAGGACCAGGCCAGCCAATCCCTCACCGCCCCCGCGTCTCCCACGATGCCGCCGTCGGATGCCGCGGAAAAGAAACTCCAGGCGATCGCGGGCTACGGGCCTTACTTCGAGAAAGCGTTTCCTGGGGAGAAAAACCCGGCCAACGTCGAAAACTTCGGTAAAGCGGTCGGGGCCTTCGAAAGGACACTGGTCACGCCCTCGCCTTTCGATGCCTTCCTGAGCGGGAATTCAGCGGCCCTGACCGACGCCCAAAAGGCGGGGCTCGCGAAATTCATGGGAACGGGCTGCGTCCAATGTCACTCGGGGATTTATATTGGCGGCGGGACGTATGAAAAGTTCGGTGTTCTCGAGCCCTACTGGACGTATACCAAGAGCGCGCCTGTCGACGAGGGACGTTTCACCGTCACGAAGAACGCGGACGATACGTACGTCTTCAAGGTGCCCGGGCTGAGGAACGTCGAAATGACGCCGCCTTACTTTCACGACGGGTCCGTGGACCGCCTGACCGAAGCGGTCCGGATCATGGGCAAAATACAGCTGGGCGTCGTTCTCGCGGATAAGGACATCGCGGATATCGTCGACTTCCTGAGATCCTTGACCGGGCGGATCCCCGAAAACGCCCTCAAGGTGCCGATACTGCCGAGGAAAGAATAGGCGCGGAAACGGGACGTGACCGTGGGGACTGACCTCGGCCGGAAGGCCGTTCTCGTCACCGGCGCCTCCTCCGGGATCGGAAGGGCGGCGGCCCTCAACCTGGACCGGCTGGGATTCACGGTGTTCGCCTCGGTCAGGAAGGAACGCGACGCGGAAGATCTGCGCGCCCAGGCTTCGCCCCGATTGACGCCCGTCTTCCTGGACGTCACGGAGCCGCGGACGATCGCCGACGCCGAAGAGAAAATCCGCCGCGCCGTCGGGGCGTCGGGGCTTTGGGGACTCGTCAACAACGCCGGCATCTCCTTCCGGGCGCCTATCGAGCTTGTCCCCCTCGAAGATCTGCGCCGGCTTTTCGAAGTCAACGTCTTCGGCCACCTGGCCGTTACCCAGGCGTTCCTGCCGCTCATCCGCCAGGCGCGAGGCCGGATCGTCATGATCAGCTCGATCACGGCCATGATCGTCACCTCCTACCACGGCCCTTATTCGGCGGGCAAAGCCTGCCTGAACGCCTTCTCGGACGCCCTGCGCCTCGAGATGAAGCCTTTCGGGGTCCGGGTCGCCACTCTGATCTATGGTGGGGTCCGGACGCCGATATGGGACAAGATCGAGACGGAGACGGACGCCGTCGCCGCCAAATTTCCGGCCGGTTACGCCCGGCTGTACGCGGAAAACCAGCGCAAGGCGCTCGCCTTTTTCGTCGAGAGAGGGCGGTCTTCGCTTTCCGCGGAAAAAAGCATCAGGCCCATCGTCCGCGCGCTCACCGCGAGGCGCCCCAAAGGGGCCTATTTCGTGGGCACGGGCGCGCGGCTCTACGGCACCCTGGGCAGGCTCTTGTCCGGACGGCTGCGGGATTGGGTGATTCTGAGATCGCTCGGCCTGACGAAGGTCGAAGCACCCCGCGGGCCGGAGGCGTGACCGCGCCGGGCGCCTTGCTTTTCCGGGCTAATTTTTATTAGGATACTCCCCGGACGTGTGTCCGGCTCCGGGAAGGCGCGAACATGCTGAAAAAACACCCCAAAGGCCTGGCCTTCATCTTTTTCACGGAGATGTGGGAGCGCGTGGGTTTCTACACGCTGATGGCATTGCTTGTCCTCTACATGGACAAGGTCCTCGGCTGGAACGACTCCCGCAAGGGTGATTTTTACGGGATTTTCCTGGCCCTCTGCTATTTCACGCCCCTCCTCGGCGGGTGGCTCGGTGACCGGGTCTTCGGCCAGATCCGGATCGTCCGCGCCGGCGCCTTCCTCATGGCCCTGGGCTACGTCGGGCTGGCCGTTTCCTCGGCCGCCCACGTGACGACATTCTATGTCGGCCTTTTCCTGATCGGCGTGGGCACGGGGATCTTCAAGGTCAATATGGCCGTCCTCGTCGGAAACCTCTACACGGACAAGGTTCACCTCAAGGACGCCGCGTTCAACATCTACTACATGGGCGTCAATCTGGGCGCCATGATCGCCCCTCTCGTGGCCACGGTCAACAGCGTCGTCTTCCACAGCTATAACCTGTCGTTTTGGGTCGCCGCGGTCGGCATGGTTTTCGCCCTGATCATCTTCGACGTGGGCCGGCCGCACATCCGCGTCGCCGATGTCAAGAAGCGGCCGGCGGCGGCAGGCGGGGGCGCCTCGATGCCGCCCGTGACCACCGGCGCTTCGGCCCCGCCGGCCATGGACAATAGAGAACAAACCCAGCGCATCATGACCCTCGTCATCCTATTCCTCATCGTCATCTTCTTCTGGGTGGCGTTTTACCAGAATTCCTTCGGACTGACCCTGTTCGCCGAGCGCTCGACGATCGTCCTGAGCTGGCTCCGGCCCGAAACGTACCAATTCTTCGAGCCCTTCTTCATCCTCGTCCTGACGCCTCTCCTCCTCTTTCTTTTCGCCCGGCTCAGGCTCCGCGGCCGGGAACCCTCGACCCCCAACAAAATTGTCCTCGGCATGCTCATCATGAGCCTGGCCATGATCATCATGGTCTCGGCTTCCCTGGCCGGGGGGAACAAGGACCAGAACATCATGTCGCCGGCCTGGCTCATCGGGACTTATTTCATTGTGACGCTCGCCGAGATCCTCATCTCACCCATGGGCCAGTCCTTCGTCTCCAAGGTCGCGCCGCCGAAAATCCAAGGGTTGATGATGGGCGGCTGGTTCGCGGCCACGGCCGTGGGGAGCTACGGCAGCGGTCTTCTCGGAAAATCCTACAGCCGGTTTGCCCACCACCAGTTTTTCCTAATCCTCACGGGGCTCATGGTCCTAGCCGCACTCCTCGTCGTCGTCTCCCTGAAAAAGCTCAAGCGTTTTTCATCCTAGATCGCAAGGAGGTCGCCATGCTCATCCGGGAAAAAGTCCGACAGGCCGCGAGCCTTCTCCAGGAATTCGGCCTGGATTGCTGGATCACCTTCACCAGGGAAAGCGAGATGAACGGCGACCCGACCCTGGTCTTCCTCGCGCCGGGTCCCGTGACCTGGCATTCCGCCTTCATCGTCAGCGCCGACGGGCGGACGCGGGCCATCGTGGGCCTTTACGACCAGAAGGGCGTCGAGGAAACCGGCGCCTACGACAAGGTCGTCGGCTTCGTCATGGGGATCAAGGAGCCGCTCCTGGAGTACCTGCGGGAGCTCAATCCGCGGACAGTCGCCGTCAATTATTCGAAAGGAAGCGAAATCTGCGACGGCCTGACCCACGGCATGTACCTGACCCTCCAGGACTTCCTGGCCGAGATCGGGTTCGCGGACCGCCTGGTATCGGCCGAGAAGGTCGTATCGGCCTTGAGGGAGAGAAAATCGGCGAGCGAGATCGCCTACGTGAAGGAGGCCGTCCGCCACACGGAGGACATCTACGCCGCCGCGGCGAAGTTCATCAAGCCCGGGAAGACCGAAAAGGAAATCGCGGCCTTCATCCTGGCCGAGGTCGAGCGCCGCAGGCTCCAACTCGCCTGGGGCCGGGCCACGTGCCCGGCGGTTTTCACGGGACCCGAGACCGCCCAGGCCCATTACTCCCCCACCGACCGCCCGGTCGAACGGGGCCATGTCCTCAACATGGACTTCGGGGTCAAGGTCGAGAGCTACTGCTCCGACATGCAGCGGACCTTCTACATCCTGGGGAAGGGCGAGAAGGCCGCCCCGGCGGACGTCCTAAAGGGTTTCCGGACCATCGTCCGGGCCGTCGAAGAATCGCGCCGGGCCATGAAACCGGGAGTCCAGGGCCTGGAGATCGACGGCATCGCCCGCTCCATGATCGTGGACGCCGGCTATGCCGAGTTTCCCCACGCCCTCGGGCACCAGGTGGGACGCTTCGCTCACGACGGCACGGCCCTCCTCGGGCCGAAATGGGAAAAGTACGCCCAGAAGCCGTTCCAGAAGCTCGAGGAAGGCATGGTGTTCACCATCGAACCGCGGCTGACCGTCCCCGGCAAGGGCGTGGTCACGGTCGAAGAAATGGTGGTCGTGACGAAGGACGGCGCCGACTGGCTGGGCCGGCCGCAAATCGAGCTCGTCCTGATCAAATGAACTCCCTCCGGGAAATTAGGCGGGTCGCGAAGTTCGTCCTCGCGGCCGCGGCCGCCGCCCTCGTCGTTTCTTTATTCATGAAGGACCGGCTGCCGGGACGGAGCGAGATCCTGCCGGAGCTTCTTCAGGACCCGGTCCAGGCCAAGGCCGACCTCCCGGACCCGTTCGACGTCACCCGCAAGGGCGTCGCGTACTCGGTGACCCCCGTATTCAGCTACGAGCTCTGGGGAATGATCGTCTCTTACCATCACGCCAGTTCGTTCGCGGACATCTCGCACGAGGCGTGGAACGATTACATCAACGTCAAGGATATCTGCGTCCTCTGGGGAAAAAACCTCGAGACAGCCGTCTACTCGCGGATGAAGTTCAAGAACCGGGATTTCACCTGCTTCTACACGTATCCCGACCAGGAGACGGGCCGGATCTTCAGCGAGAACTGCTTGTCCAATAATCACCTCCTGCCCGCGGATTCCATAGTCGCCAGGACAATCATGGGCGCGAGGAAGGGGGACCAGGTCCACGTAACAGGCTGGCTCGTGAACTACGGGATCAAGGGTTCGCCCGACAAGCGTCTGACGAGCACAACGCGGAAGGACCGGGGCAACGGCGCCTGTGAGACGGTCTTCGTCGCTGAGTTCGAGATCCTGCGCGCCGCCAATCCGGCTTGGCGCGCCCTCTATAAACTGTCGCTCGTCTTGATCGTCCTCAGCGCCGCAGCGCTTGTAACCAGTTTTATCGGTTCCCCCCGTCGGATTGGAGGATAGTTCGCAGGTCCAGAACCTAAGATTCGTTTCGGATAATTACCAGAAGTGCGGCTCCGAGCCCCTCCGCCGCACTTCTGCTGCTCGCTCCTCAGAATCCGCTCACTGCCGGTCCCCAGCTTTCTTGGCCGGAGGCTTCGGCGTTACGGCTTTGATGGGGTACGGCGGTCTCTGGAGCGGAGGCGGCATCGCCTTCAAGCCTTCCTTGGCCAGCTCGATGGCCTTCTCGAGCTGAGGATCGTGCCCCTGGACTTCGAGGTCCGGCCGCTGCTCGACCGTGACGTCCGGGTCGACGCCGTAGTTTTCGACGACCCAGCCGCCGCCGGGGTTCGGCTCCCACCACGCCCAGCCGGGCGCCGTGACCGAACTGCCGTCCATCATGGACGGCAGTCCGCCCATGCCGACGACGCCGCCCCACGTCCGCGTGCCGACGAGCGGCCCGATTTTCTCCTTCTTGAAATAATACGGGAAGAGGTCGCCGCCCGAGCCGGCCCGCTCGTTGACGAGCATGATCTTCGGCCCGAAGTAGGCCGCTTGCGGGACGATGTCTTTGCCCTCACGCGGGGCGAGCGCCAGGAGCATCCGCCGCCCGAGTTTTTCGGTGTAGAAGTCCGGCGACCAGCCGCCGTGGTTGTAGCGCTCGTCCACGATCAGGCCGTCCTTGCCGAGCTGCCCGGTGAAGTACTTGTCGAACATGATGACGCCGTTGACGGACGTGTCGGGGACGTGCATGTAGGCGACGCGGCCGCCTGTGGCCTTGTCGACCTTGCGGCGGTTTCCCTCGACCCAGTTGATATAGCGCAAGTTCGCCTCGCTGCCTACTGTCCTGACGAGGACATCCCACGCCCCTTGCGTGGCAGGCTTGTCATTGATCTTGAGGGTGACCACCTTGTCGGCCAGATTCTGGAAATAGGCGAAAGGCTCGCGGTCGGCCCGCACGGTCTGCCCCTCGACGGCGATGAGGAAGTCGCCTTCTTTGACTTTCAGGCCGGGTTCCGTGAGCGGAGAGCGCGCGGAGTCAGACCAGTTCTCGCCGGGATAGATCTTTTTGATACGGAAGAACCCGCCGTCCGGCTCGAGATCGGCTCCCAAAAGGCCCACGTTGACGCGCTTGCGGTCGGGCATGTCCCCGCCGCTGACGTACGTGTGCGAGGTGTCGAGCTCGGCGATCATTTCCCCGATGATGTAATTCAGATCGCTCCGGTGGGCGACCCAGGGCAAGAGAGCTTCGTAGCGCTTGCCGACGGCCGCCCAGTCAGCCCCTCCCATGCCGGGGTCCCAGTAAAAGTCGCGCTCGACCCGCCAGGCCTCGCGCAGGAGCTCCGGCCACTCTTCCTTAGGGTCGGATCGAACCTGCATGGCCGCCGTGTTCAGCCGGCCGTCGCCGACCTTCTTGCCGGGAGCGGCGTCGACGATCCCCAGGGTATCCCCCGAAAAATAGAGCACCTTGGCGCCCTCCTTGTCCACCTCAAAATCGCTGACGCCTTGGAGCAGGATCTTGTCTTCGCGCTTCTTGACGTCGAAAAGGTGGAGGGACCCTTGGGGCGGAGGTCCGGGGGCGGCGATCTGGGAGCTTTCCATGGGCAGCGAGCCGTAGAAAATCTTGTCCTTGCGGACGGCCAGGCTCCGGTACATGCCCGCGGGAACGGGGACCTGCGAAATGCGGCCGGAGAGGCCCTGGAGGTCGATCTGGATCGGCTTCACCACGGGGGCCTCGACGGGCGCCTTCGTCTCCGGCGTTTTCGCGGCCGGGGCCGGCGCCGCCTCGGGTTTCTTCTCCTCCGTCCCCTTTTCCTCATCGCTCTGCGGCCCGAACGGAGCCGCCTCGCCGGCCTTAAGAGTCAGCGCGAAAATGCCGGCCGTGTTGTGATATCCGAAGCGGAGCTCGATCTGGTTATTGACGGGATAATAAAAGCGGTCCGACAGGAAGTAGAGATACTTGCCGTCGGGGTCGAAGGCCGGGTTCGAATCGCTGTAGAAGCCCTCGCTCACTTGAGACGCCCTGCTCTTTTCGAGCGAATAAAGCCAGATGACGTCCTTGCCGCTCCCGTTGAGCGGCTTCGTGTAGGCGAGCCAGAGACTGTCGGGGGACCACGAGGCGGCCAGCCGGGTGTTGTACTCGGCGCTGTCGACGAGGACCGGCTGCTTTTTTTCGACGTCCACGTACCAGAGCCTCAGCTTCTTGTCGGAGTAGGCGATCTTCTTCGAATCCGGCGACCAGGCGGGCGAATAAAGATAGCGTGTATCGCCGCCGGTTGACGTGATCCGGTTTTCCTCGCCGCCTTTTTGCGGCCGGACATAGATCTCGAATTCGCCCGACCGGTCCGAGAGGTAGGCGATCCATTGGCCGTCGGGAGACCAGACGGGGTTCATTTCGTGCACGCCCGGGGAATCCGTCAGGTTGCGCGGACTGCCGTTCTCGGCGGGAAGCGTGAAGACCTCTCCGCGGGCCTCGACCAAGGCCCGGGCGCCGCTCGGGGAGATCGTCCCCCAGCCGATGCGGCCGCCCGCGGCCTTGAATTCCGCGCGCGCCGCGACCTCATCGGAGGCGACGGTAACAGGGATGTTGCGCGCCGCATTCGTCTTTAGGTCGTAGGCGTAGAGAAGGCCGCCGTTCTCATAGACGATCGCGTCGGCCCCCAGGCTCGGCCACTTGATGTCGTATTCCGTGTAGCGGGTGAGCTGCGTCGTCTTTTTGGAGGCCAGGTCCGTCCGGTAGAGGTTCATGACTCCGTCGCGGTCGGAGATAAAGAAGACCGCGTCGCCGTGCCACATCGGAAACATATCCATGGCTTCTGTCGTCGGCAACGCCTCGTAGGTCTTTTTCTGGAGGTCCCAGATGGCGATGGGGCTCTTCCAGCCGCCGCGGTAGCGCTTCCAGGTGCGGAATTCCTGTGATGTGTAATTGAACGCGATGCGCCGTCCGTCCGGAGCGAAGCTGACGAGGGAGGCCCGCGGGAGATTGAGCATCTCCGGGACACCGCCCTCGGGTGATATCAGGAACAGGCGGTCGAAATCGGGCAGGTCGCTGGCCCGGTTCGAACGGAAGAGGATCCGGCCGTCCGGAGACCAGCCCAGGACCATGTCGTTCGCGGGATGGAACGTGAGCCGCCGCGGCTCGCCGCCGCCGGCGGGAATGACGTCCACGTCGTTGTTGCCGTCATACTGGCCGGTGAAGGCGATCCATTTTCCGTCCGGTGAGAACTTCGGGTAGAGCTCGTCCCCGGGATGCGCCGTGAGCCGGCGCGCCGGGCCGCCGCTGGTCGAGGCGGTCCAGAGATCGCCCGCGTAGACGAAAACCACCTGGTCGCGCCAGATGTCGGGATAGCGCAGGAGCCGGGTCGAACCGGACGGGGCGGTCTGCGCCCAGCCGGACGCCGGTGAAATCAAGAGCGGCAGAAGCGCCGCGGCCGTAAGGACCCATCGGGCCGTTTTCATCGGAGTTCCTCCTCATAGGGATCATAGGTTAAGAAAAGAGACGGTGAATAAAGCACCACACTCTATTATACGGCCGATTGTCCCTCGGGGTTTCTCGAGCTATTCTTTTTCCTTTTTAAGCAGGGCGATGCCCGCCGCCTCCCGGATGATGCGGACTTCGGCCTCGGAAAACGGCGTGCCGTCCGGGCGGAAGATGTCGTGGTGCCAAAGCGCGGGCTCGGGGCTCCCCTCTTTCGACCCCCAGGGGAAGATCGTCTGGGTCTTGCCGCTGACCAGGCCCCAGTTCATCGCCCCGATGCCCTCGGCTTTGAAGAGCGGGAGGATGTTATCGAACCGGCTCCCGGCCGTCCGGGCCATGTATTCGGTGCAGATGAGCGGCCGGTGAAACGCCTTCAGGGCCTCGATCCTTTTTCTCGTCCCGGCTTCGTCGAGATAGGCATGGAAGGAGACGACGTCGGAGTTCTCCGCCTGGAAGCGGTTGAGTTCCTCAAATTCTTTCGAGTCGTCCCAGACGCCCACGGTCAGCGGCTGGAGGGGAGAGACGGCCCGGGCCCATTCGAAGACCTTTTTCAAGAGGGGTAGGGTCTTCGGCCCGCGGCCGGGATTCGCGGGCTCGTTGTAGAGGTCCCAGGCCAGGGCGCGCCGGTCGTCCCGAAAAAGCCCAAGGACGCCTTTCGTGTAGTCTTCAAGAATGCCCCACCGGGACGGGTCGCCGAGCATCTTCGTCCCGGGGCAGCGGACCCAGCCCGAGTTGTGGACGCCGGGCCGCGGCGCGGGCTGAGGGCCGAGCGCAAATACGTCGTTCCAGCAGTCGTCGAAGAGGACGAACATCGTCCCGATGCGGTGGCGCTCGGCGATCGCCAGGAATTCGTCGAGCCGGCGGCCGAATCCCGCCCGGTCCTGCTCCCAGAGAAGAAAGTGAAGGAAAACCCGGACGGCGTTGAAGCCGAGGGACTCGGCCCAGCCCAGTTCCTGGTCGATCGTTTTCGGGTCGAACGTCCCGGCCTGCCACATCTCGAGGGTGTTGATGGCCGTCCGGGGGATATAGTTGCAGCCGAGGATCCAGGGCCGGGATTCTGCCCAGGCGCGGGCCCGGCCTTCGCTCCAGCGGGAGCGGGCGTCGGCACCAGTCGCGGCTCCCGCGGCGCCCGCAGGGGCGGCGGCCACGGTGATCGTCTGGCCGGGCGGCACGTTCACGGCAACCCAACTCGTGTCCCGCCCGGCTTCGTCCGGACCCTGAGAGGCCTCCATCGGGCGCCCGTCCACGGCGAGTTCCTGCCATTTTCCATCGAACGCCGCGCGCCAGGCGAGGACGGGGCCCGACCTGTTGGTGAAGGTCGAACGCGCCTTCCCCTCATGGCGGACATCGATGGCGTTTGCAAAGACGGGCACGCTGACGAGCTCGGTCCACGCCGTCGCGTCGGTGAGGCGCGAGCGCGTCACGATCGTCCGGCCGGCCGCGTCCGGCTCGATACCCATGGTGCCCGTGGCGACCGCGCCGATCAGGGCAAACGGGACTTCGGGGTACTCCCGTCTTTTCTTACCCGGGTCGGAAAGCCTCAGGACTTCGGCATAGGCGGCGTCGTTTCGGCCGTAGCGATAAAAGACTTCGGGCAAATACGACTCGATCTCGATACCGTCGGCCTCGCTGCCGGCGATGCGGCCCAGGACCATATCCCGCTCGGGACCGGGCTTGAGAAAGCCGAAATAGAGAGGGAACACTCCGTACCAGAATAAATCGTCGAAATTGGGCACCCCGCCTTCGAGCATGAGCCCGGCGAAGCGGCCGAGCTTCGGGTCCCACCATTTCCGATAAAACGCGCCCTGCAGGGCGGCCGCCCTCTTTTCGAGCGCGCCGGCCAGGACGGTTTCGCCCCGGAGCCTCAGGACCCCGGCATAGGACAAGAAAGCCCTGGCCTCCGCGGCGAGAAGGTCGGCGCCGGCGGCCGTGGGGTCCGAAAGCGGCCCTTCGTCATAGCTTCCCAGGCCGCGGTTCCCGTCCTGCCTCCGGTGATCCGGCACGCCGTCGCCGTCATGATCCCAAACGCTGATATAAGAGGTCGCGCTCAGCCGGTAAAACCCGAGGAAAGCCGGGTCCTCGATATACGCGCGGTTCCCCGTCCACTGGTACTGCCGCCAGCAGGCGTCCATCACGTCGAAGTTGGCCGGCAGGTTATACCAGAAATCCCCATCATTCTTGTAATCGACCGGGGCCGGCCGGTTGCCCTTGTCGATTTCCCAATACGAACAATACTGGCGCGAGGCGGCGATCCCCTCGGCGAATTTCCGGAGCATGTTCAGGTTGAGGGCGGACAGGCCCAGAACGTGGGCGCCGTTGGCCTGGTGGGAGACGTCGCGCATGCAGAAGGCGAAGCGTCCGGGCAGGGCGGCTTCGTACCAGCCGCCCACTGGGTCGGAGTAGTTTTCCGCCGGGAACACGTAATCGAGCGCCTGGCCCTTGGCCCAGGCAAAGGCCGCCGCCAGTTTGGGATCGGAGGTCCGGAGCTCGAGGGGGCTTTCCAGTCTTTTTTTCGGCCTGAAGCCGCTCGGCGGCCCGAGATCGAGGTCGAAAGGCCTGTTCCGGTCACAAACAATCTTCCCGTCGGCGAACTCGAGTTTCGCGACCTGGAGCGAAGAGCGGTGCTTTCCCGGCTGGACGTGCTCTTTCGGCCCGAAGGGGTGGGTGAAATAGAAGAGGTACGCGTCGGGCCCTTGGACGAGGACCTCGCCGTGGCGGCCGATGTCCGCGTCGTCGGACCGCGTCCCCGGAACGCCCAGGATCGTGCCGGGCTGTTCGGTCCAATGCTCGAGGTCGTCCGAGCGCAGGACCCCCATTCCTTGCCAACGGTCCACGAGCATCCAGTAGGAGCCGCGCCACCAGAAAACCGCGGGACCCTCCTGCGCGGCGCTGGTGACGACGGGACCCCGGACGTTCCAGCGGAAGAGGTCTTCGCTGTCCGCGGCCCAGATATGCGAACCATGGGCTTCGTCTTTGTACCACATCCGCCAGCCCCCCGACGGCTTTGCAGATACGAACGCGTCGATGACGTTCGGCGAGCTCAGGGGGACACCGGCCTCATATTTCCAGTTCAAAAGGTCCCGGCTCGTGTAGTGGACGATATGCCTCTCGCCGCTCCAGTCGGCGGGAACGCCGCGGACGTAGGCGACGAACATATGAAAAGCCGCGCCGTGCTCGAGAAGGCACGGGGCCCAAAATGTATTCCGGCCCGGCTCGAACTTAAGCCCGCGCGCCGTTCCCCGGTAGGTCCAGCTCCGGCCATCCGGGGACGAAGCGATCCCGATGTCCGTCCCATGGCACCAACGGACACCTTCCTGGGCGTCGGGGGCGTTGGCCCGCCGGTCCGTGTAGAAGGCCCACCACGTGCGCTCCCGGTCATTCCAGATCAGGGAGGGGTCGGCGGCGCCGTCGAAGACGGGGTCACGGAACAGGGGAGCGGGCGGAATCCGCAATTCCTTCTGAGCCGGCGTCCGCGGCCCGCGGGCGGGCAGCGGCTGGCTTGCGCCCGCTGCACATCCAAGAAGGACCGCCATTGCCAGGGTCGTCTTCAAGACCTTTTTCATGAATATTCCCCGTCCCGGGCCGGCGGATTCAGCGCTTCTTGTTGAAGACTTGCCAATTCGTGGAGAGCCGCAGGGTCTCCAGCCGGAAGGCCGTCGGCCAGGCGACCAGCCACTGGCTCACGCTCGCGGGGAAGAGCCAGCGCGTGTGGCAGAAGCCTTCATCCTGGCTCCCGGCCGGCCGCTTCTTGCCGAGAACGACAAGGTCTCCGTTCGATACGCCGCTCATCCCGTTGGCCCAGGCCGCCAGCGCCCTCTCCCGCCAGATCATTCTCCCGGTCAGGTTGGCGAGCTTGATCCAATCGTTGACGATGATCAGGGCGTAGGGGTCCTGGTGGTGATGCTGCGTCGACACGGCGGTCCCGCCCAGCGTATCGTAGCCCAGCTCCTTGAGGACGGTCCCTTCGGGGAAGGGCGTCGTGTAATGCCACTGCCAGGAAGCCAGATAATAAGAGACATCCTCCGCCGACTGGAGATACGTCTCCTTGCCCGTGAGATCGTAGAGGTCGAGGGCGGCCTTGAGCAGGGGCGTCGCGGATTCCTTGTCGATGCAATCGGTGTCCAGCGCCCCGGCGGTTGTGAACCCGTTCCTGACGAATTCCCCGCCGTAGAAAGCGTAAGCCCGCTCCGCCGCGTCGAGATATTCCGGCTTGTGCGTGATTCGGTAGGCCGTAACGAGCGGCGGGATGAGGAAAGCGCCGATCGTGCCGTCGGCGTCGAGGGCGCTGCCGTCGTTTCTCCAGGCCCTTCCGATCCGTCCGTCCGGACGCATGGCCCTGACGGCGAAATCGCAGATCCCGAACGCCGTTTCCCTGTACTCGGGCTTCTGCAGCCTGCATTTCGCGGCCAGGTCATAGGCCTCGAAAAAGGCCTGGGCCGCTTGGCCCAAGTTGCAGGCGTCCTGGACCTCGTCCTTGGGATCCGCCAGCCCGATGAGGTAGTCGAAATGGCAGCGGAAGAGGCCGTTCCGGAGACGGGCGTTCCGGACCCAGGCGTCGAGACACTTGACGGCCATGTCGAGGGATGCCCGGTCCTGTGTTTTCAGGTAATCGGCGAAGAGAGAGTTGGCCAGCGAGGCGTTCTGCCCGGCCCAGCCGATCTCGTATTTCCAGGATTCGCGCTGGACCCATTTCCGGCCGTCGGAACGAAGGCCGATCGAGAATCCCTTGAAAGACTTTTCTTCGGCCCACAGGCTGTCTTTGGCGAACTGGACCCCGAGCTCCCAGAGATCCTCGGGATCGAAGCGCATGGATGGAGGATGGGCATTGAGGGCCCAGGCGGCGTCGAGCATGGCGTGCCAGCCCTGCTTCGGCCGGGTCACGGGTCCGGCTACGATCCAAGCTTTGAGCGTGATGGTCTGGCCGCGCGAGACGCGGAGGTCTTCCCGGTAGGGCGCCGTGTAGAGGTCCCGCATAGCGTAGACGAGGGGCGTTTCTTCCTCGGGCCAGATGAGCCGGTGGACGGTCTTTTCAGGGCCCGGGTCGAGCGCGCAGGCGAACCCGCAGGGGATCTGGCCCGGCTTGCTGAAAAGCGCGACCGACCACTTGTCGGACTCGGAGTAGGTCGCCCCGGGGACGGACACCCGGTGGTAGGCGAAGGTCCAGGGCTGGCCGTCTTTCCGGAAGCCCTTCGGCTCCTTCCCGGTCCCCCAGGAGTTTCCGTCATACATCACGGCGGGGATGAGGCTGTACAGGGATTTGGAGGAGGCCTCGAACTCCATGGTCAGCCGGGCGGGCCGGACGTATTCCTTCCCGGCATAGGTGAACGTCCGGGTCCATTCGAAGAGGCCCGGCTGGACTTCGACGACCTCGTCGGCGGCCGCGAAATCGGCTTCCTTGAAAGGGACCAAGGCGCCGATGGGCTGGCCGTTGCCGTAAAGAGTCAGGGTGTCTCCGGTCTTTCTGAATTCGACCCTGACCTGAGCGACACCGAACGCCGCGGCCGCCGAAAGCAGAAGCGCGGCGATAATCAGTTTTTTCGTCATAACGGACTCCTTGAATTTCGGCTGGAGGGAATTTTGTCGCGAAACAAGGGGCAAAGGGCGGATCCGGAATCGACTCGATATCCCACTGTTTGCGGTTATACCAAACGCTCCGCCAAAAAACAAGAAGACTCCGAAACGAATTCTAGGCTCTGGCCCTGCGGATTCTCCTCCAGCCGACGCGGGGAACCGCTAATAAAGAGCTTTTGAATTGGCCCCGGAATTCGGGTATGATTTGGCCGGGAGGTTTAACATGTCCGTTTCCTATAAAGATCTCGGTCTGTCGAACACGCGTGACCCGTTCAAGAAGGCGTTCGCCGGGCAATACGCCGTGCCCGCCTATAATTTCAACAACATGGAACAGCTCCAGGCGATCATCACGGCCTGCGTCGAAACCCGCTCTCCGGTCATCCTCCAGGTCTCGAGCGGCGCCCGGAAATACGCCAACCAGACCCTCCTCCGCTACATGGCCGAAGGCGCGGTCAAGCTGGCGCGGGAGATGGAGAAGGCCCATGGAACGGCACAGGAAATCCCCATCACCCTCCACCTCGACCACGGCGACACCTTCGAGCTGGCCAGGTCCTGCATCGAAAGCGGTTTCTCGTCGGTCATGATCGACGGCTCCCACCTTCCCTATGAAGAAAACATCGCCCTGACAAAACAGGTCGTGGAATACGCGCGTCCCCGCGACGTCTCGGTCGAGGGCGAGCTTGGCCGCCTGGCGGGCATCGAGGACAAGGTCGCGGCCGAGAAATCCACCTACACCCGGCCCGACGAGGTCGTCGATTTCGTCGGCCGGACAGGCGTCGGCTCTCTGGCCATCTCCATCGGCACCTCGCACGGGGCCTACAAGTTCAAACCGGAGCAGTGCACCCGGGACGAGCGCGGCATCCTTATCCCCCCGCCGCTCCGGTTCGATATCCTGGCCGAGGTGGAGAAGAGGCTCCCGGGTTTCCCCATCGTCCTCCACGGCGCCTCGTCCGTTATCCAGGACGCGGTCGCGACGATCAACAAGTACGGCGGGGCGATGAAGGACGCCATCGGCGTCCCCGAGGACGAACTCCGGCAGGCGGCGAAATCGGCCGTCTGCAAGATCAATATCGACACCGACGGCCGGATGGTCATGACGGCCGCGATCCGGAAGGTTTTCGTCGAGTCCCCGGCGGAGTTCGACCCGCGCAAGTACCTGGGCCCGGCGCGCACGGCCCTTTTCGAGATGTACAAGAGGAAGAACCGCGAGGTCCTGGGTTCCGCCGGCCGCTACGGTCAGGAATTCTGAGCGGGGCCCGGTTTTCCGTACGCCGGGAAAAGGGAGAGGATTCTCTGCCTCGTCTTCCGGATGACGTCCGGCAGGCTTTTCCTGCCGAGAGCGCTGGCGAGGTCCGTCAGGCCGAGGGGAACGGGCCCGGGGTCCGTGTACACCCGGTAAGCCGCGAGGAGCCCTCCCGAATCGAATTTCCGCACCAGCCAGCGCCCCGACGTATCCTGGATCGTTTGGCCCGCGGGGAGTTCGGGCCAGGGCAGCTTCACCCAGGCCACCTCGATTTCGTCAGCCGTCCTGCGAGCCGTGTATCTCAACCGGTACTGCCTGGATTGTCCGAGGGGAAGGACGAGGCGGATCTCCACGACGGAGGCGGCCCCGTTCTCCTCTTTGACCGTCGCGTTCTTGACGGCGGGCATGAACTCCGGGTAGCGCCCGTAGTCCGTGATCACCGCATACGCCTCGTCGAAGCCCCCCGGCAGGACTCCCAAGGCTTCGAAGGCCTTTCCCGGCATCCCGGGGCTGGGGATGTCCCGCAGGACGACCCTTCCCTTGAGCAGGTCGTCTCGCTCCCTCGATGTGAGCTGGAGAACTTGCCGGGTCTCTTCGGACGGGAGCGGCGCGGAGGCCGAGGCCCGAAGGCTGGAGGGAGCGGCCGCGATAAGAAGGACCGTTGAGAGGATCCCGAATCCCAGGGATCTTCCACGACCAGAGGGCAGGCGCATGACAATATTATAATCGGAGGGGATGCGGCCCTTGTCAATCCCCTTCTGGGGTTGCACGAAGGTGAGTCGTGGAAGAATAGCGAACCCCCACTCGGGGGCGGGCGCTCCAACGCCTGCGAGAGTCGGATTCCACGGAAGCCCGTCCGTGGAGCTTCGGATGGGGGAAGGGCCGCAAAAAAATAAGGCGCCTCCGCAGGCGAGGCGCCCTGGTGTGCTTTGAGAGGTGCGCGGGCTTAGAACGCGATGCCGACCGTCGCCGACCAGACCCCGTTCTTGACGTCGAGCGGAATCTCGCCCTCGACGGTCACGTTGGCCATATTGCCGCCGCCCCACCGACTAAACGGAGAGCTCGGGAGTCTTGGAGGCAGGAAGCGTCGAAAGTCGCAATATCTGGTAAAATGGGTCAGTCATGACGGCCGCGAGGAAAATTCGGAGATCTTATCAGGTGTCGATATGAAAAGACGGGACTTCGTGAAACTCGGCCTGGCCGGGGCGGCCGCGCTGCCCTTCACGGGATGCGAGCAGGCCACGTCTCCGCCCCCAAATCCCACTCCCCTGGCCGACAGCCCGCTCTTTCGGGTCAGCCAGATCCCGGCCCAGGCGGTCACGGGGGCCAACCATCATCTCGGCGTCGACGCCCTCCTTGACGTCATGGGCCGGAACGGGCTCAAGTTTTACCGGTCGGCCCCGGTGAACGTCGAAAGCGGTTCGAACGGCCTCATCGCCGCGGACGATGTCGTCGTCCTGAAGGTCAACGCCCAATGGAAGTATAGGGGTTGCACCAACAGCGATCTCGTCCGGGGGGTCATCCAGCGCATCCTGGAGCATCCTGACGGCTTCCACGGCGAGGTGGTGATCGTCGAGAACGGGCAAGGGCGCGGCAGTTTGGCCTGCGATACGTCCTCTTCCTACGGCAACAGCGAGGTCCACGCCAACGCCGAGAACGAGCAGCATTCATTTCTGTGGCTCGTGAACAGCCTTTTCCAGGACCCGCGCGTCTCGGCCTTCCTTCTCGACCTGGTTGCCGGGACCTTCATCGGCGACACGGACCACCAGACGGCCGGTTATCGCCGCGTGGAGAATGTGTCCTATCCCAGCTTCACGACGGCCGGCGGGCGACGCGTGGAGCTCGGGCGGGGGATTTGGAACGGCAGCGCATTCGACGGCAACCTGAAACTCATCAACATCCCCGTCCTCAAGCATCACGATACGGGTGGGTCGGAGATCACGGGCGCCCTCAAGCACATGTATGGCTTGGTTTCGATGTCTGACGGCCAGTCCGGGTTCCGCCATTACGGCGGCCTGGGAGAAACGTGCGGCAAGATGATGGTCACCGTCCACACGCCCGTGCTGAACATCATGGACGCCATCTGGGTTTCCCAGGGGGCCCTCGAGGGCACCCCGGCGGGCGCCACGTTCCGGGCCAACCAGATCGTGGCCAGCCAGGATCCGGTGGCCCTCGATTACTGGGCGGCTAAGAACATCCTATACCCCATCGACAACAATTCCCGGCACCGTCCGGATTATCCGGGAATCGACGCCTGGTTGACTTCCGCCCTGACGACGATCAACGGACGCGGCGGCTTCTCAGGCCTCGACCGCGGGATCCTGATCCAGAACACGACCAAAACCGAATCGCAGATGAGGCTTTACGAGACCACCGCCTGATACCCACGGGAACAGGGCAGGCTGCAGGGGCGGATCCGGCTACTTGATGAGCCGTTTTTTCATCATCCGGACACCGACGGCGAAGGCCACGACCTCCAGGACGAAAATGACCAGGAAGTTCCAGATGTATTTGGCGTGATACTCGCCGGAGAAGACCGCCCGGGAAATTCTCACCGCGTGGGTCAGCGGCATGAACTCGGACAGGGACTTCATCCAGGCCGGAAACCTGTCCAGGGGGAAAAACACCCCCGAGAAAAAGAGCATGGGCGTGATGATAAGCTCCGTGTAATAGTTGAAAAAGTCGAAACTCGGCGAGATCGAGGTCACGATCATGGCCAGCGACCCGAAGAGAATGCCGACGAACACCATCAGGACAAGGAGGAGGAGCACACTGGGGATGGAGACGGGAAAAATCCCCATAGCCACCGCGACGAGCATCATCAGCGTGCCGCTGACCAGCCCGCGGAAAGCCCCCCAGACGATGTCCCCCGCCACGGCGTCCTCGGCGGACACGGGCGTCGCGATCAGGGAGTCGTAGAGCCGCTCGTGGACCATCTTGACGAACGTCCCGTAGAGGCATTCGAAGGTCGACGACATCATGACCGACGAAACGAGGACCCCCGGCACGAGAAAATAGAGATAGGGCTTGCCCCCGAAATACCCCATGTAGGCGCCCATGCCGATCCCGAAGGTGATCAGGTAAAAGAGCGGCTCGATCAGGCTGACGAGGAAGGTCGGGACGACGAACCTTTTATAAGACACGAGGTTCCTGACGAAAACGTGGTAGATCCGGTAGGAGAGGTTCATTCGACGAGCCCCCGGCCCGTGAGCTTCAGGAAGACGTCCTCGAGGGAGGCCGGCCGCGTCCAGGTGTTGGGAAGGTCGAGCTCGACGAGCTTGCGCGCGACGTCATGGCCGTCCCGGCAATAAAAATAGAGCGTATCCCCCACCCGCTCGTGGCCGCAGGAGAAGGGCGCGAGGTGCCCGATGATCCTCTCGTCTTCCTCTTTGGGGATCCGGATTTCGATGACTTCCCGGCCGATCTCCTCCTCGACCAGCTGCAGCGGCAGTCCCTCTTTCAGGATTATCCCCTGGTGCATGATAACGATCCGGTCGCAGAGCTGCTGGGCTTCCTCCATGTACTGCGTCGTCAGGATCAGCGTGACGCCCTCGGACCGGAGCTGGCGGAGACGCTGCCAGATCAGATGCCTCGCCTGGGGGTCGAGCCCCGTCGTCGGCTCGTCCGCGACCAAGAGGCGGGGGCGGTTGAGGAGGGCCCGCGCGACGAGGAGCCTCCGCTTCATGCCGGTCGAGAGCTGGTCGATCTTGCTGTCCCGCTTGGCCTCGAGCTCGACGAACTTCAGGAGCTCGCCGATCCTCGTCCGGGCGTCGCGTTTGGGGATGTCGAAAAAGCTGGCGAAAACGGCCAAGTTCTCGTAAACGGTCAGGTCGTTATCCAGGGTGATTTCCTGGGGAATGACCCCGGTCATCATCTTGACGGCCCGGTTGTCGATATGGGCCGGCAGGCCGTCGACCGTCAGAGTGCCCGACGTCACGGGAGAGACGCAATGGATCATCTTCACGGTCGAGGTCTTCCCGGCGCCGTTCGGGCCCAGGAATCCGAAGCACTCCCCTTCCCGAATTTCAAAAGAAATCGAGTTGACGGCGGTCAGCTCGCCGTATTTTTTGGTCAGGTCTCTGGCCGTAATGAAGATGCCCATGGTCGCTAACCGGAGATTACCTTTCGATCGCGCCGATATCGCCCGACGTCCCGGACGGCCGGCCGTTGCCGCGCTGGTCGTTGCCGACCAGGCTGAACGCCTTGGTTTCTCTCTGGACGGTGATCTGCACGTGCGCGCCCAGGGGTCCGGTCGAGAAGGTCCCCCAGAAATCATCGCCGAGGATGGCCATCCCGAGGGCGTTCCCGATCGCGGTGTCCAGGTTGCGCCAGAACGTGATCCAGGCCGTGTTCTGGGGATTGGAGGGCCATGTCACGGCGGGCCCGTACCAGGTCGTCCCGGTCATGTCCCCGAAACTCGACCCGAAATCGTTCCCCAGGATCGAACCATACTGGCTTCTCAACTGGAGAATGACATAGTTCAGAAAATCGTCCGTGGGCTGGCCGAATCCCGCATAGCCGGCGTTCACGTAGGTGACGGGGTAGTCGCCCATGGGGATCTTGTCCGTCGCCAGGGCGGCCGGCGGATACCACAACACCGCAGGGAAGCCCGCGTCCGTTCCCGTCGAAATTACGGAAGCGTGCAGTTGAGTGTTCGCCACGTCCAGGGCTTCGAGAAGCGTGACCCCGTCGTGGTCGCCGACCTTGGGCCAGCGCTTCCGGCTCGACATCATCCAATCGGGGACCGGCACGAGAATCTGGCTGAAGTTGACGACGCCGACGAGGTTATATCCCTGGCTGTAAAAGTCCAGGATGGATCCCGCATACCAGTCCTCGGCGGCCCCATTGAGGGTGTTGCCGACGACGATCGAATTCTGGAGCCAGACGTACTCCACGGTGTGGGCGTTGCCGATGGTGGCGCACCCGCCTCCGCCGCCCATGTTCGGCTTACCGCTGAAGTATGCGAGCTCGCCCGTGACCGCGTTCTCGGCGATTGTGCAACTCTGCACCCAGAGCGAGCCGCCCCCCATGTAAATGCCGCCGCCTCGGTCGTACCATTGACCGACGTTGGCGATGCCGGGATTGTCCTCGGCGAGGTTCCGGGCGACGGTGCAGTTAGTCAGGAACATGGTCGCCAGGTTGTTGGGGCCGCCGGACAGGGTGAAGATGCCGCCGCCGTAAGCGTGCTGGGCCGTGACGCGGTTCCCGCTGACCGTACACCGCGTCAGGGAAGTATCGTTTCCCACGCCCCCCCCGTTCTCGGCGCCGCCCACGGAATAGATGCCGCCCCCCGCGGCCCCGTATCCGAGGGCCGAGTTGCCGCTGATTACGCAATCGTTGAGGTCGAGCCCGTTGGCGTAAATGCCCCCGCCGTACGTGCCGCGGTCGCGGCTGCTGACGTTGTCGCCGACGCATTGGTTCGCGCTGATAGTGCAATGGTCGAGCTTCGCGGTCCCCCACACGGCGAGACCGCCTCCCCTGGCCAGCGTGTAAGGCTGGGTCCCCCCGGTGATGGCCTCGGCGAGGGAATAGCCGGAATCAATCGTCACATTCTTCATAATCAGGTTGCCGGAAACGGCTAGCACCCGGGCGTGGCTCAACGCCCCCCCGTTCCATTTCACCGTGATCCCCGCCGGCAGGGCCGAGGCATCGATATTCACGTTCTTCCGGGCGTAGAGGGCGGATGCGCCGTAGTCCCTGTCCTGGTAACCCTCGAACGTCATCCCCGTATAAACCTCGCCCCTGAGGGTCGAATCGGCCTCCCCCACGATCGTGAGCAGGATCGTGCCGCCGTTAAGGGACGGATCAAATGTGATCTTGTCGCCGGACGCGGCCTTTTCGACGGCGGCCCGGAGAGTGACCACACCGGCCGGGGGCTGCGTCATATCATCCAGAGAGTTCACGGCGAGCGTCGCGGCGTGCGGAGCGTCGGACGTCGTGCATCCCGCACCCGCAAGGAGGATTCCCGTGACCAGGACGGCCCGGAGAGACAGCATTACGAATTTCATTTCCCGAATCTCCTTTTTTGCACTTAAGCTCTATTATAAACCCTGCGCTCTTATAAACAAGATTTCCATGCCTGCAGGGGTGGGGCAGGCAGGGTGCTCCAAGCGGAGATTCGGGGATGCCGCGCCTGCACGCCGGTGGCGGAGGGCGGCATCAGGCCTTGCGGTAGAGCAAGATTGCGGCGCCGCTGGTGACGGCGGAACCTCCGGAGATTAGGAAGAGCGGGGAAGCCGTCACGCGTGAAGGCCGATTTTGGCGGCCATGAACCGGGCGTTGAGGCAATCGCTGCAGACCCGGTTGAACTCGGCGACCCGGCGACGGGGAAAACCGTTTCCGCCGGAATTCAGGATCTCCCGGACCTCTTCGTAGCACCGGCCCGGGTTGATCATGGACGTCTCGCATATCTCGAACAGCCGGGAGACTTCCTCACCGGAGTCCCCCCGGAACCATTTCTCGCAGTCGCCGCACTCCATGAGCCACCTCGCGGAGCCGGACGCCGGGCTTCCATTGAGCGGACCCACCCGGCTGATGTTCCGATTCCAGCAAAACGGGCATCTTTCGTCCATTGTCCTCTCCTTTCCCGGCCTCGGGCTGGCCCGCCGAAGGCCGTACCCGGATCTCGCCGCTACTCTTTCTTGGTTTTCAGGACCTTTTCCTCGATGTATTTGGCCAGCATACCGGTCCACTGGATTTTCTCGACGGTCATCCGGTCCAGCGTGAATTCCGAGAAGGGCTTCCAGAGTCCAGGCGTCGAAGCGTCGTTGGCCATGACCTGGAGATGAAGATTGTCGACGGTTTTGAATTTCCTGAAAAAGGCCTGGATTTTGGGGGCCACCTCCGCAGAAAAATCCGCTTCATAATTCTGGAGGTCCGCATCGTAATAGCGGTACGCGACGATGATCTCGTTCTCCCCGGTATTGACATCCACGGCGCCCGAGGCATAGTCGTTGGCGGCGCCGAACACTCCTTTGACCTCATTGAGGGTCATCGGCGCCGCGCCCGGCGCGGGCCCGGCCTTCTTCCCCCGGCAGGCGGCCGGCAAGGCCGCGAGCAGGAAAGCGATGAGAGCGCAACCGATGATCCCCGACAATGAGAATTTGCCTTTTTGCATCATGTCCTCCGTAATAGTAATCCTTCGCCCTACGCGACGGGAACCCGGACCGGGCCATCAGGCCGAATGATAAGACCTCCGCTTCCTGAAAGCGTGGCCGCCGCGTTTGGGCCGGGTATCCTGAACGGACCCGTTTTCCCTCGCGAAATTCGCCATGATCTGGTGGGTCAGCCGGATCGCCCTCTGGAGTCTTTTCTGGCCTTCAGGAGTGAGTTTCATATTTCTTTCCCCCCGCTCAATTATCCAAGAATCGTGCCAATCGAACCTCGAATCCCGGTTCCCCTTCCAGGGGCGGCCTGCTCCTGTCCGGGCGTCCCGCGCCCCGTCCGTCCAGGACCTGATGCCGCCGGGCAAGAAACCGTCTTGTCCAAGAGGAATCTTGCCGAGGAGCAGGGCTAGGCCTTCTTTGGGAGCACCCGGCGGATCGCCTCGGCAATTTCCCGGACCGAGAACGGCTTCATCATGAAGCCCTTGATGCCCATGGCCAGGGCCTCTTTTTCGCCGAAGGTTTCGCTGTACCCCGTGCAGACGATCACGGGCAGGTCGGGCCTGGTTTTCAGGATCTCGCGGGCCAGCTCGCTGCCCGACATGTTGGGCATCGTCTGGTCCGTGATGAGCACGTCGAAGGCGTGGGGATGCCTCCGAAAGGCCTCGAGAGCCTGGCGGGGATCGGTCAGGCCGACAGCCCGGTACCCGAGGTGCTCCAGGAGCTTACTCATGGCCCTGACCTGCATGGCTTCGTCGTCCACGAAGAGGATGCGTTCCGTCCCCGTCGGGTAGGGCTCCGTGGTTTCCTTTTCGGCCTGACGGATGCCCGTGACCCGCGGCAGATAGATCGTGAACTCCGTCCCCTTTCCGAGTTCGCTCGAGAGGCTGATGGCGCCCCCGTGCCCCTTGACGATGCCATGGACGACGGCCAGCCCCATCCCCGACCCTTCCCCCTGTTTTTTTGTCGTAAAAAACGGTTCGAAAACGCGCTCCATGATTTCGGGGATCATCCCGTGCCCGGTGTCCCTCACCGTCAGGCACAAATAGGGACCCGGTTTGAGGCCGACAAACCGGGACGCGCTTTTGTCATCGAGGGAAACCGTGGTCAGCCCGATCTCGAGGACCCCGCCTTTCTCGCGCATGGCGTGGGCCGCGTTGTTGCCGAGGTTCATCAGGACCTGGTGGACTTGGGTGGGGTCGGCGACGGCCATGGCTGACCGGGCTTCGATTTTTTCACGGAGCTCGATATTCTTGGGCAGCGAGATCCGGAGGAATTTCATGGACTCATTAATGATGGGAGAAATGGCGATGGGCTTCCGCTCCTGCTCCTTTTGCTGGGAGAAGGCGATGATCTGGCGGACCATGTCCTTGCCGCGGCGGGCCGCTTCGAGGACCTGGCCCAGGCGCCGGGCCGCCGGGCTGTCGTTGGCTTCCTGGTTCAGCATCAGCTCCGTGTTGATCAGGATCGGCAGCAGGACGTTGTTGAAATCGTGGGCGATCCCGCCCGCCAGAGTCCCCAACGCTTCCATCTTCTGACGTTCACGGATCCGCTTATCGAGTTTCATTTCCTGGGTGACATCCCTCTCGACGGCGATCGAACCCAAGAGCTGGCCGGATTCGTCCTGTATGGGAGAAACCGAAAGGTCGATTTCGCGGAGACTTCCGTCCGGCATGTGCTGGGTGACGTGCCAGTTCCAGGCCGTGCCCAGCCGGAGGGCGTCCCGCAGTCGCAGGAACGTTTCCCGGTCCCGGGCGTATATCTGGAGAACGTCCGACAGGGACCGGCCGGCCGCCTCCCCGTGCGGGAGGCCGTGATGTTCGGCGAACGCCGGATTGGCGGAGACGATCCGGCCCTCCATGTCGACGATCGAAACCCCCTCGGCGACCTGGTCGATCGCCATGGCCAGCCTCCATCGTTCCTCCTCGGCGGCCTTGCGCTCGGTGATATCCCGGGCGGCCGCGAAGATCCCCTGGACCTCCCCGGCCTCGTTCCTATAGACCGTCGCGTTGTACAAGACGTACGTTACTTTACTGGAGACGTGGCGGATGGCCAGGGGATAGTCCTTGACCGACCCTTTCAGGAACACCTCCCGGTAACCCTCCCTCGCCTTCTCCGGATCCGTAAAATAGTCCGAAAAGTCGCTGCCGACGAGCTTTTCGCGGGGAACGCCCGTCACTATCTCCGTGGCCCTGTTCACGTCGGTAATCTGCCCGTCCGGGCTGATGGTCACGAGGGGGTCGACGCTGGCTTCGATGAGGCTCCGCGTATAGGCGGCCTGCTCGCGGAGTTTTCTCTCTCCTTCCCGGCGGCCGGTGATATCCTGATTGATGATGATGGCTCCGGTGATTTCGCCGGCGGTGTTGCGGATGGGGAGGGCCGAGTTGAGGATGATTTTGTGCGTTCCGTCGAAGCACTCAATTTCGATCTCTTCGTTGAGGGACGTTTCGCCCTCGGTTACGGCCCTGGCCATCGCCCACTCGCGAGGTTTGATTTGCTCGCCGGAATTCACCCACCAGCCTTTGTATTCCCCGTATTGTTCTATCCCGACATAACGCGCACCGGCCCAGATCTCCCGGCCGGCCGGATTGCCCAGCACGATGCGCCCCTTGTTGTCGGTAATCCAAACGCCGATCGGCAGCAGGTTCAAGACGTCCGCCAGCAACCCCTCGTTCGGGCGCCATTCCTCCTGGCTGGAATGGCCGTCAGGCTCTCCGGTCTGAGAGAGGATGAGATGGGAGACACCTCCATTTTCGTCCGCCATGGGCGAGAGCTTCCAGTCCAGGCAGGCGGCGGCTCCTTCTTGAAGTCCGGACAAGGGCAAGGGTTTGGCAATCGCCCTGAAGGCTTTCCTTGTTTCGACCACGGCCCGGAAGATCTTCTCGTTCTGCTCATTCGCGTACAGCTCGAAATGATTGCGGCCGGGGAAGTCGGAAGGGGGCCGTCCGCAGGCTGCCGCGTAAGCGTCGCTTACCTGGATGTAATTAAAATCCCTATCCAGGATCGCCAGCGGCATGATCCTAAAGGGGGAGGGAGGCGGGCCGCTCATGGGCGCCCTCGCCGGACCGCGGGACGGCTTCCGGTTTGGCGATGAATTGACCCGGAAAAATCTGTGTTCACGGCCCTTCGTGCCCTATTGCAGTGTTTCGGCATTGCTATTAGATACCAAGAAACGTGCCAGATTCAGCCCCCCGGAGACGCCCTCGGGGCTCCGTTTTCGATGGATTTCTCCCCTATTTCGGCCGTGATAACGAAATCCGCCGCCGGGACGGTTCTGCCGGATTGGACAAAGTGTCCCGAAGAGGACAGTATGCTCGCCGGGAATGCTCTTCGACCAGGAGGGAAGATCGCTGCCCGGGGGAGCCTGGAGACCGCTAGCCGGAAGGGGCTATCTGGTATTTCTTGAGAAGCGTATACAGGCGCGACCTGGAAAGGCCTGATATCCGGCAGGTTTCGCCGATGTCTCCTTTGGTCCGTTGCATCAGGGATTTCAAATAGTCCTTTTCCACCCTGGCCAGCCCGGCCTCCCGGAAATCCTTCAGGCTGGCCGGTTTTCCCGACCAATCCGGGGCGGGAGCGGCTTGGGGTTCCGGGGTTTGACGCTGGGAGATGGCGGCCCTGGCCAGGCGGATCCGGATGTGCCCGGGGAGATGCTGGGGAAAAAGCACGGGATCGTCCTTGGCGCTGACGATGGCTTTTTCCAGCGCTTGGATCAGCTCCCTCACGTTCCCCGGCCAGTCATAGGCCAGCATGACATCCTGGAAGTCGGGGGAGAAGCTCTTCATGGGAAGGCCGTAGCGCTCGCAGAGCTTGAGCACGTAATAGACGAGGAGGTCCCTGATATCGTCTTTCATCTCCCTCAGGGCGGGAAGCTCGAGGACGAGGGTCCGGACCCTGAAGAGCAGGTCCTCGCGAAACCCACCGGACTTGACCATGGCCTCGAGGTCGCGGTTGGTGGCCGCAATGAGGCGGAAATCGCTCGTCACTTCCTGGCCGCCCCCGACGGGGCGGAACCGGCGCTCCTGAAGAACGCGCAGGAAGGCCTTCTGGATAGAGATGGAAAGCTCGCCGATCTCGTCCAGGAATAGGGTCCCGCCGTCCGCCTGCTTGACCAGGCCGTCCCGGGGTTTGTCGGCCCCGGTGAAGGCCCCCCTGACGTGGCCGAACAGCGTGCTTTCCACGAGGGTTTCGGGCAAAGCGGCGCAATCCACGACGACGAAGCTCCGTGCGGACCGGGGGCCGTTGTTATGAATGGCCCAGGCGAACAGCTCCTTGCCCGTGCCCGTTTCTCCCGAGATCAGGACATTGGCGTCGCTGCAGGCCGCCTGGGCCAGAGTATCCAGGCAGGACCTGAGCTTCGGGCTGTTGCCGACGATGCCCTCCGTCTTCAGGGCCACCGTGGTCACGGCGGCCTGCTGTTTCTCGTGGTACTGAAGGGCCCGTTCGATCGAGAGCATGACGTCTTTGACTGAGAGGGGCTTTTCGACGTAATCCCAGGCCCCTTCCTTGATGGCGAGTTCGGCGCCGTCCGGGTCTCCGTACCCGGTGATGATGATGACCTCGGGCGCCGGGCATTGGGCGCGGACTTGGGACAGGACGTCGAGGCCCGAGCCGTCGGGCATCCGCACGTCGCAGAAGACGATATCGAAAGCCTGGGAACGCGCCTTTTCGAGCCCTTCGCCCGCGCTCGAGGCCCGCGAGGCCTTATGGCCCATTTTCTCGACGACCTGGCCGAGGGAATCCCTGACCAAGCGGTCGTCGTCGATGATCAGGATCTCGGCCATTTTCGGTTTGCCCCGGGAAGATCAAGTCTCCCCTGGAAGCGGGATTATAGTCAAGTCGTCTTCTGGAAGTCAATGACGTCCGGCCGGTAAAGTATTCCGCATCCTTGGAGGAGGGAAATCTCAAGCACGCGGGACTTTTTCGGTGGTGGAGCTGACCAGGATCGAACTGGCGACCTCTTGAATGCCATTCAAGCGCTCTCCCAACTGAGCTACAGCCCCACCGAGGTGAGGTCCATGTTACACAAACAGCATCTGTCCGTCAAGATAATGAACGGGAATAAGCCTTGGCTAGCGGCCCGTCAAAAGCTCGAAATTGGGGTTGACCACGACTCGCAGCGGCTTCTTCGGCAACGGCATTTCGCCCTGGACAGGGAGGGAGCGATTCCCCGTGACAGTCACCTGGGCAAACCTCACAAACCGGTTCTTGTCGAACTCGAAATAGAGTGGGATGACGCTCAGGAAATCGTCGGGGACGCCGGACTGGACGACCTCTCCCCGGACCCGGAAGCGGCCGTTCCCGGCGTCCTCCACCCGGAGGGACGAGTCGATCTTCGGCAACGCCGTGCCGTCAACCCACTGCCGGAAAAACCAACCCATGTTTCCCGCGAAAGGCGGCGGAGCGTGGCGTTCGACGACCGTTTGGAAGTCCCGTGTCGTGGGGTTCCGGCCGGCCCAGGTCTCGATATAGTCTTTCATCATTTCGATGAAGCGGTGGTCACGGTTAGGATTCTTCGAGTCCCAGAACAGGCTGCGCAGCATATGGATAACGAAAGCGCCCTTGCGATAGACGATGGCCCCGTAGGCCTGGGGTGTCTCCGCGGCCATCAGGCGCGGCCCCAGGGAAATCGGGCCTACCTCCCAATTGGCGCAAACCGAATGGAGCGGTTTCTCCAGGATGGTCGTTCTCGCCCTCTCCCAATATTTCCTGAATTCGCTCGCTCCCTGGGCCCGCTCCACGACCAGGCTGACCGTAAACTCGGCCAGCCCTTCACTGAGCCAGGTGTCCCGGTACGTCGCGGAGCCGACGCGGTGACCCCACCACTGATGGGCGAACTCGTGGGGTGTCACCTGTTCGACGAAAGAGGTCGCGCCGTAAAGCCCGAGCTCCATGCGCGTGACCCAGTCGAGGAAGGCCATATAGGGAATGTAGATGAGCGTCGGCCAGCTCTGCCCGAAATTCCATTGGGTCTGCTGCGTCACGGCGATATCGTTCTGGGGCAAGGGCCCGAAATAGAGGGTGCCGACCCGGGCCGTGTTGATGCTGTCGGCCAAGGTATCCTCGGCCATGGATACGGTATCGAAATTGACGGTCGGCAGGAGGACCCGCAGCTGCCTGGCGAAATCGGGCTCGCCCGGATTGGTGTACACCCGGATCTTGACCCCGGAATCCGGGTCGGCCTTCTCGATGAGCTGGAAAACCCCGTAATTGAAGCCCGCGGCCCGGACCGGCTGTCCGGACGTGTAGCGGGAGACCATGAAATCGCCGTCCGCCGTCGACTCGACCAGCTTTCCCACGGAGACGATCTGCCGCTTCTTCGGGATGCGGTAGGTCAGATCGTAGACGGCCCAACTGCCGAAGCCGTTCAAAACCGGATACCAGTTTTGGCGGGCTCCAATGGAGTAGTTGTTCTCGCCGGCGTCATGAAGCACATCTTCTCCCTGATATTCCGCGGTGATCTCCGCTTCCTCGCCGGAGGCCAGCGGGCCGGGAAGGACAACCAGGACGGGATCGTTGCTTTCGTCGTCCGCCTGGATGAACGGAACGGCGACGGCCGGCGTGTCCCCTTTTTTAAGCCGGACCGAGGAGAGCCGGAGTTTCGCGAAAAGATCCAGAGGAATGACCCGGACGCCGGCGCCGTTCGAGCGCAAGCGAAGCGTCGTCCGGCCCTCGATGTCCGTGTTCTTGCGGATTGTCGTATCAATCGTATAACGCAGGGCATCGAGGGCAGGCGTGCCAAGTGCCCGCAGCGGCTCCGGCGTTGTCAGGGGCCGCTCGCTGTACCAGCATCCCCCTCTTTCTTCGTGCATGACATAGAGAGCGGTGGTTTCCGCGCCGTTGTCCTGCCCGAACCAAGCTCTGTTCAGGCCGTTCGGGGCGAAGACGGCGATCGCCGGCGGGAGTTTGGCGCAGTCGAAACAGGCCAGGAACAGTCCCTGCGCGGCCGGCGTGTTTTCCAGAAGATCCGGCAGCAGTTTCAGGCGAAGATCGGAGCGGAGGCTTTTTTCCGCTTTTTTTAAGACCCGATGAAAGATGGAAGCCAGCTCGCTCTCGTCCCCGGAAACCGCCGGCCCAGCCGAGGACAGCTCTTTCCCGGACCCGTCGCAGAAGAGAAAGACGGCCTGCTCGAACGAGTCGGAGAGCACTTGCAGGTCTTTCTGCCTGGAACGCAGGGAGAGAAACCGCCGCTCGCCTTCCGTGGCCGGCTTGAGCTCGAAGCGTCCCCGCCCTTTGAAGACACCCCCGACAATCCGCCCGGAAACCTCTGTAAGCGGGAAAAACGCGCCGGACTCCAGGCGGAACGTGAAGACATCGCGCACCAGAACCGTTCCGCTGACCGGGAGGCCGGATTTCGCCGGCTGGGCCGAAACAAGCGCATCCCAAATCTCGGTGCCGGGGCCGGCCGCATAGGACACCGCCCAAAGCCAAAGGAGCATGCCGGCGGCGAAGGCGAACCCCCTTGCCCGCTCTATCACGCTGAAAATGTAATGCTGCTCGGCTGCAGATGTCAAGATGACGAGGTCCTGAGCCTGGGCGTGTTGCCAGGCCCATTAAATCCATCGACAATTTCCCGGTTTTCATCAATAATATGGGCAGGTTTTTTCGTCCGGAGAAGGAGGTATCCCCGTGTTCAAATCCGTCAGATCCAAGCTCCTGATGTTCCTTGGACTCGCCGTATTGGTTTCATCGACATCATTGCCCGCGGCCGAGACCACCGGGCCGCAGGCGCCGACGGGCCTGCGCTGCGAATACCTGGAAAACCCGATGGGCGTGGATGTCAAACAGCCGCGTTTTTTTTGGGTCCTCGAGCACACGGAGCGGGGCCAGGCGCAGTCGGCCTACCGGGTGATGGTCTCGTCCGACCCCGCGGTTTCGTCGGGCGATGTTTGGGACAGCGGGAAGGTCGCGTCGCCCAAGTCCATTCAAGTCGTCTACGAGGGCAAGGCCCTGGAGAGCGGCAGGACGTATTATTGGAAGGTCAAATACTGGGATAAGGGAGGCGTCGAGGGTCCCTGGAGCGATACGGCGCGGTTCGACACCGGGCTATTCGATAGGTCCGAATGGAAGGGGGCGTGGATCGGGGGCAAAAACCAGCTTCGCAAGGAGTTGGTAGTCAACGGGCGCCTGAAACGGGCCCGGGCTTATGTCTGCGGCCTCGGCTACCACGAGCTCAGGATCAACGGACGGAAGGCCGGAGGCCACGTCCTCGACCCGGCCTGGACGACCTACGACAAGCGCGTCCTCTATGTGACTTACGACGTGACCAATTCCCTTCGCCAGGGCCCTAATGCCGTCGCGGTCGTCCTGGGGGACGGCTGGTACAAGTCGCGGGCCCTGCTCCTCCAGATCAACGCCGAGCTCGAGGACGGGTCGAGGCTGTCCTTCGTGAGCGACGCGTCGTGGAAAGCGTCCAACGGTCCGATCATCGAGGACAGCATATACAACGGCGAGACCTACGATGCCCGCCTGGAGACCGCAGGCTGGGACAGGCCGGGCTTCGACGACAAGGCCTGGGCACAGGCCGAAAGCGCGAAGGGCCCGGCCGGAGTCCTCTCTTCGCAGATGATGCCCGCCATCCAGGTCGTAGACACCCTCGTGCCGCTCAAAATGACCAATCCCCAGCCGGGCGTTTATGTCTTCGATATGGGCCAGAATTTCAGCGGCTGGGCGCGGCTCAGGATCAAAGGCCCATCCGGCACGGATGTCCGGATGAAATTCGCCGAGATGCTCTACGATGACGGCATGATCAACCAGGAAAACCTCCGCGGGGCCCGGGCCGAGGACCATTACGTCCTGAAGGGCGACGGGGAGGAAACGTGGGAGCCGCGGTTCACCTATCACGGCTTTCGTTACGTGGAGCTCTCGGGCTTCCCGGGGACGCCCGGGCCGGAAACGATCCGCGGACGCGTCGTCCATTCGGCCGTGCGGCCGGCCGGGAGTTTCGCGGCGTCGAAGGACATCCTCAACCGGCTCCAGAGGATCATCACGTGGGGCCAGAAGACGAACCTCCATAGCATCCCGACCGACTGTGACCAGCGGGATGAGCGGATGGGCTGGATGGGCGACGCCCAGGGCACGGCCGAAGAAGCCATGATGAACTTCGACATGGCCGCGTTCTACACGAATTTCGTCCGCGACATGCGCGACGTTCAGGACGAGAAGGGCCGGCTGTCTGATACGGTGCCGCACGTCTGGGGCGGAGAGAGGGCGGACCCCGCCTGGGCGACGGCGTATCCCCTCATCTGCTGGTATATGTACCAATACTACGGCGACACGAGGGTCCTCGAGGAACAGTACGACGGCCTCAAGAAATACGTCGAGTTCCTGAGGGGCCAGGCCGAAAACGGGCTGGTCAAGTTCAGCTCCTACGGCGACTGGGTGGCGGTCGAAAAGTGTCCGGGAAGCATCGTTTCGTCGTTCTATTATTATTACGACGTGAAGATCCTGGCGGACGCGGCCCGCTTGATTGGGAGGACTCAGGACGCCGCGCTCTACGACAAGCTGGCCGGCGATATCCGGACGGCGTTCAACCGGGAGTATTACAGCCCGAAGACCGGTGACTACGCCGACGGAACGCAGACCGCCAACACGCTGCCGCTTTTCCTCGGCATCGCCACGGAGAAGGAGAGCGGCGCCTGGGGCCGCCTCTTCGACGACATCGTCTACAAGCACAACTCGCACTTGACGACGGGGATCATCGGCACGAAGTACATCATGGAGCTCCTGACGCGGAGCGGCGCGTCGGACCTCGCGTACGACATCGCGGTCCAGACCACCTATCCGAGCTGGGGCTACATGATCGAGAACGGGGCGACGACGCTTTGGGAGCTCTGGCAGAAGCGCGAAGGCCCGTCCATGAATTCCCACAACCATCCGATGTTCGGAAGCGTCGGCGCGTGGCTTTACAAGGCGCTGGCGGGCATCAATATGGCGCCGGGGAGCGTGGGGTTTGAGAACATCCTCTTTCAGCCCCAGATGGTCCGGGACCTTCGCCACGCGTCAGGAACGGTGCAGACACTGCGGGGCGAAGTGGGATGCACGTGGTCGCGGACGGACAGGAGCGTCCGGGTTGAGGCCGTCGTGCCCGTGGGATCGGCGGCCGAAATCGTCATTCCGAAGTTCAACCTGAGGAACGTCAAAGTGACGGAGGGCGGGAAGACGGCCTGGGAGAACGGCCAATACGTTGCGGGCGTCGCCGGCATCACGGCGGCGGCCGACAAGGACGGCCTGATCCGAATCCACGTGGGGTCGGGCCGCTACGCGTTCGTCCTGGAGGGAAATTGACCTTATTCCGGTGACACATAACTAATTACCGAAATTCCCGAAAGGCTGACGCGCTATGGAGTTTCGGGATTGAGTTGTGTGTCACCGAATCAAGCAAGAAGGAGGCAAGCGTGGAATTCCAGGGATTGATCGGAAAAAGATACAGTGTACGGGGCTTCAAACCCGACCCTGTGGAAGACGGGAAACTGGCGCGGGTCCTCGAAGCCGTGCGGCTCGCGCCGACCGCCGCCAACCGCCAGGCCTTCAGGGTCGTGGTCATCGAGACGAAGGGGCGCGAAGAGGGGCTCCGCCGCGTGTACAGCCGCGAATGGTTCACCCAGGCGCCCCTAGTCCTGGCGGTTTGCGCGCTCCCGGCCGAAGGCTGGGTGAGGAAGGCCGACGGCTGGAACGCGGCCGAGGTCGACGCGACGATCGCCATGACGCACCTTGTGCTAGCCGCCGCCGACGAAGGGCTGGGGACCTGCTGGATCGCGGCCTTCGACCCGAAAGCGGCGCGCGATATCCTGGGATTACCTGAAGGCGTGATCCCCTCTGCGTTCACGCCGCTCGGCTATCCCGCCGATTCTCTCCCGCCGAAGAAGCGCAAGCCCGTCGAGGAGCTCGTCCGTTACAATCGGTGGTGAGCGGCGCCGGGCGGCGCCTCCCCCTATTTCGGCAACGCACGACTCAAAACGTCAGCCCACGCCCGGACCGTTTTTGCCGGAGTTTCGGTAATGAGTTGTGCGTCACCGAATTAGGGTGATTTCTTCCGTCCGTAGGACGCCCAGGAGGTGGCCAGGAAAAACCAGCCGAGCGAGGCAAGAAGCAGCGCCAGCTTGTAGCTCGCCTCGGGCAAAATCCCCAAAAAGAAGAGCAGGGGCGCGGCGAGGCACAAGAGCAGGCTCAAGAGAGAGCTGACAGCCAGCAGGATTTTCATTTCGTCCCCCTTCTCCGCCCCTCCAATCCCATCAGAAGGGTATAGGATCCCGCGGCGATGAACCAGCCCGGCAGCCATTTGAAAAAGAGGTGGATAGGCAGGAGGAAACAGGCGGCGAGCGTCCCCAGCCAAACCGCAAGGACGGCCCAATTGAAGGTCCAGCCTCTCGCCTCCGCCCGGTACCGCTCGATTTTCAGGAGCGGGAATATCCAGTGCTCCGTGAAGACGATGGCGCCGATGGGCATGAGGACCAGGCCGTAGATCGCGACGTAATCCAGAAGCTTCAAGAAAAACACGGGGAAGCACGCCAGGACGGTCGTGGCCCCCCCCGCCAACAGCGTGATCTTCCACCTCGGCCAGTTGGGGGTGACCGTTTGAAGGGCCAGACCCGCTCGGTAAAGGGTGGGGTTGGCCGTCGTCCAGCCGGCCAGGAGCACGGCTCCGATCCCGGCCGCCCCGGCCGCCTCGAAGGCCATGAGCCCCGGGTCCATCTGCCGGCCGACGGCCGCGACCATGATGCCCGAACAGATCCAGGCCAGCATGTGCCCGGGGTACATGCCGAAAGCCGTATAGAAACCGTAGGTCCATTTCCTGGCGTAGCGGAAGATGGCCATGTCCGAAAGGCCGACGTGCATGGCCAGGTTGCAGAACCAGGCGAAGAACAGGATGTGCCAGAACCCGAATTTCTCCTGCCCCCCGGCCGCGACGCCGTTCCAGATCTTGGTCGTCGCCACCTGCCAGAAATTCGCCAGGTCACGCCCGACGCCGAGTTTCGGAAGCATGGCCAGCGCGCCGGCCACAAACACGATAAATATCCAGGGCGAGCAGATTTCGGCGAACCGGCTCAGCTTTTCGAATCCCAGGATGGCCATGGCCGTGAAGGCCGCGCCGAGGACGAAAACAATGGCCACCCAGCCGGCGCTCGTGGGGAGGACCGCGTCGAGGGCCGGGACCTTGATCCCGAAGAGGAGGCCGACGGCCGTGGCCGAAACCGAGATCATGGCGCCGGCCAGGACACAATAGAGGAACGCGTTGGCGATATTGTAGATGAAGGTGACGCCCGGCCCCGCGATCTTCCGCAGGTACCAGTAGAGCGTCAGGCGCGTCCGCAAGGCGATTGGGGCGCAGATGAATGCCCAGGACAGCACGGCCAGGAGGTTCCCGAGAAAAAGCCCGAGCAGGAGTTCCCGCGCCGAAACGCCGTGCAGGACGAAGAAGGCGCCGATAACAAATTCCGTGGCCGCGACATGCTCCCCGGCGAAGAGCCCGGCGAATTTTCCTCCCGACTGGAGTTTGTCCAGGGACACCGGCTCCCGGTCGAACTCATAGAGCCGGTCCATGGCCGAGGTGAACTTCGCGAGCCCGCTAGCCACTTCGGACATCCTTCGGCGTGGGATCGGTCATCCCCATCTCCTTCCGGACCGTATTCCATTCTATTTATACAAAAGCCCGGGCGCGAAAACAATATCCCGGGAGCCCCTCCGGCCTTTATTTCTTCCGGCCGCGGGATTATAATTTCCTCGCCGGAAGGGGAACATGAAAACGAGGGACATCGCCAAGGCCAAAGCCCGGACGCTCGAGTTGCTCCGCAAGGCCCGCGTCCGGCTCACCCCCCTGGAGAAGGACAACATCGAGGTGTCCGACCTGGGGCTCGGCGACCTCCGGCATGTCGGCCTGCAGGTCATCGTCTACGAAAACAACGACCGCTACTGCGCCAAGGAACTGGTCCTTCTCCCCCGCCAGATCTGCCCGGAGCACAAGCACCCGCCCATCGACCAGCGGAACATCGGCAAGCAGGAGACTTTCCGCTGCCGCTGGGGCGAGGTCTACCTCTACGTGGCCGGCGACCGCGCGACGAAGCCCCAGGCGAAGGTCCCCGCGAAGTATAGGGAATACCTGAATGTCTGGCACGAGATCATCCTGCGCCCCGGGGACCAGTACACCATCCCCCCCAACGGCCTCCATTGGTTCCAGGCGGGCGACAATGGCGCCGTCATCTCCGAGTTCTCCTCGACGAGCGCCGACGAGCGCGACGTGTTCACGGACCCGCGCGTCCGGCGGGTTTCATGACGTCCAAAGCCCGGTTCCTGGCCGCCCTCGAACGCCGGGTCCCCGACCGTCTCCCCGTCACGACACACCATGTCATGGATTATTTTCTCAAGAAGTACATGCCCGGGGCCTCGTCGGAGGAGTTCTTCGACGCTTTCGGCCTGGACCCGGTCCAGTGGCTCGCCGCCCAGAAACCCGACTGGGCCCGCGGCCATTTCTACGACCCGGGGCAGCCCGAGCCCGGGCCGCGCGACCCGCGCCGCGTCGTCTCGGACGACTGGCGGATCGAGGCCGAGAAGGTCCCCGGCCCGGAGTACGCGACGGTCCGCTACAAGTTCGTCACTCCGAGAAAGACCCTGACCACGGTCCTGCAAAGTTCCGAGGTCACCTCGTGGATCACGGAACGGCTGGTCAAGGAAAAGTCCGATATCGATGTCATCGGCGAGTCCGTCACCGCCCCGCTCTGCGACGTCGACGAGGTCAACCGCGTCGCGGCCGCTTATGGGGAGCGTGGCCTGCTCCGCGGGACGGTCTGCTATTTCGACGTCTATGGCCAGCCGGGCTGCTGGCAGGACGCGGCCTGCCTGTTCGGCATCGAAAACCTGATCCTCGAAACCTTCGATGACCCTGGCTGGGTCCACGCCTTCCTGAAGATCCTCTTTGAACGGAAAAAGATCTTCGTCCGTTCCATGTCCGACGCCCGGTTCGATCTCGTCGAGCACGGGGGAGGCGACGCCTCGTCCACGGTCATCTCGCCGCGCATTTTCGACGAGTTCGTCGCTCCCTACGACGCGGAACTCATCCGGATCGCGCACGAGGCGGGCCAGCGCATCGTCTATCACACTTGCGGCGGAATGATGCCCCTCCTCGAGCGGATCGCGGACATGAAACCCGACGCCATGGAGACCTTCACGCCGCCGTCCATGGGCGGCGACACGGACCTCCGGGAGGCCAAGCGGCGGGTCGGGGGGCGCGTGTGCATGATCGGGGGCTTCGACCAGTACCATTTTTTCACGGGCGGCAAGCCGGAAGACACGTGCCGTGAGGTCCGTCGGTGTTTCGAAGAAGCCGGGGCCGGCGGCGGGTTCATCCTGTCGCCGTCGGACCATTTTTTCGACGCCGAGCTCGAACTCATCCGCGCCTACGCCGACGAGGCGCGCCGGTGCACCTACGGATGAGCCCGGACACCACGGCGGCCGCGAAGAGGTTCCTGACGCGGCTCTGGAACCTCGAGAACGACGAGCGTCCGGGGTTCCTCATCGGCTACGCGGGCCCGAAGGTCAAGGGCGGCCGTCCGGTCCGGAGCGCCCTTTTTTCGACCGAAGGGAAGGACACCGTCCGGCAAAGGCTTCTCGATCCGGCCCGCTACCTGGCCGCCCAGCTCGACGAGATCGGTGAGCAGTCCAGGCTCCGGGGAGATCTCGTTCCGGCCCTTTGCCCGACGCTCGGGGTGATCGCCGTCCCGTCGGCGTTCGGTGCCGAAGTGGTCTGGTGGGAGAACGCGTTCCCCGCCGTCCGGCCGCTCATCGGCGACCGCCCCGGGCGGGTCTACGAACTCCCCCGGCCCAAGGTGACGGACGGCGAGCTCGGCCGGATTCTGGCCATCACGCGGTACTTCATCGAAAAGACCGACGGGCGCTTCCCTATCCGCCTGGGGGACATCCAGGGGCCGCTCGACAACGCCGCCCTGATCTTCGGCCACACGCCTTTCCTGGAGGCCCTGATCACCCACCCCCGCGAGGTCCATCGTCTGCTCGGGATGGTCACGGACCTCATGATCGAGTTCGCCGGGACCCAGCGCAAAATGGTCACGGACCTGGGCGTCGAGTTCGTCCCGAGCGGCTTCCAGCCCTGGCTCCCGGACGGGACCGCTCTCTCGGTGGCCAACGACGTCGGCGTGATGCTCTCGCCGGAACTCCACGACGAATTCAGCGTGCCCTATCTCAACAGGATCTCGGAGGCCTTCGGCGGAATCACCCTCCATTCCTGCGGCGATTGGACGCGCCTGTTCCCGAGCCTGGAGAAGATTCGGAACCTCCGAGGGCTCGAGTTCGGCGGGAGCGAAGCTCCTTACGCCGGCGTCCTCGAGCGGTTCGGCGGGAAAACGGTCCTGGCCTGCCGGGTGGGACTCCACCGGGACATCCGGTTCGCGGGGATGGCGGATTACGTCCGGAAGATCTTGCGGGCGGCCCGCACGGTGCGGGGCCTTTTCGTTCACGTGGACATCACCAATGGGCTCGTGGACGAGAGCTGGCCGGAAACCGATCTGGACGAGATCTACGGCCTCCTCGAAAACCCACGGGTCTGAAGGTCAGCCCCAGGCCGGGGGCTGTTTATTTAACGGTGAAATCCAGGATCGCCGTTCCGGCCGCGGGGCCGCCCCTCTCTTTGGCGACGACCTGGAGCGTGTAGCGGCCGGGCCGGAGTTCCCCCGTCCCAAGCTCGGCAAGGATCAGGGTCGTTTTGTCGGCCTGCGTTTTCTTGATCACCACGACCGGGACGCTTGTCGAAACCGGGGCGGAGGCCTCCTGAAGGACCGCCGAAATGTCGAGCTCAGGGCTCTGGCCCCCCGTCGAACAGCGGAGCGCCGCGAGGAGTTTGGCCGTACCGGCGGGGACGGCGCCGGCGAGCGGGGCATAGGCGTCCTTGTCATATCCGAATAAGCTCGACAGCGTTCCGGACTCGGAGGCCGCCAGGTCCAGGGACCGGGTGTCCGTCGTCAGGAGGAGGGGCGGGTCGAGGACGACGGTCGCGGTCGGCGCGCCGGGGACCACGACTGAAGCCGAGCCCCTGGCGCCCAGGCCCGTCTCCATGTTGCGGAGGACCATCCGGCACGTATAGCGGCCGGGCTTGACGGTGAGGAGGAACGAGGGAAACAGGGTTTCCTTATCGGCCTTCTCGTCGGGGAGGGCCAGCTTGAACCGTTTAACCAGGGCAACCTCCCCGCTGTCATCGAGGAGGAGAAGGTAGGCCTCGGCTTTTTTGCCGAGGACGTCGCCCTGCGCCGACTTCGCGGCCCGGGTGAAGGCCACGAGCTGGGGCCAGCCGTTGACGGTCACGGCCATCGCGGCCACGGGAATTTCCCCGGGGATCTGAAGCTGGGGGGAGTCGCTCAGGGCGAGGTCCGTGACGTGGATCAGCTTCTCCGCGCTCGTGTAGTCCTTGAACGGCTTGGGGCTGAAATAGCCGCCCTGGGCCATGACGTCGCATCCTTTGCGTTTCACCCGGACCTTGATCTTGTGGAACTTGCCGTCCCATTTTTCGCTCACGGAATAGCCCAGGACGTAATAGGCACCCGTGATGTTCTGGATGTTGTCCATGATCTTCTTGTGGTCGACGGTGTTGGCGTAGAACTTGCCGCCCGTGCCGGAGGCGAACTGACGGAGGGAGTCCGCGCCGTCGAGCTCGCGGGCCGCCATGCCAGAGCCCTGGTTATAGGTGACGTCCGCCTCCTTCTGACTGCGGGACACATCCAGGGCGTAGACGGGAGAGTTGGAGGCCTTGAACTGGTCCAGCATGCTTGTGAAATCGCCCCGCAGGCCCGTGTCGGCCTGGGCGGCGTCGTAGGCGTTCATCTGGGCGGCCAGCTCCTCAGGTGTCGTCCAGTTGTCAAGGGTCGCCCCGCCCCTTTTCCCGTAAAGGACCTGGCGGGCGAGCCCCCCCGAAAAGAGAATGATATTTTTATAGCCGGGGATGTAGCGGAGCACCCGGGCGAAATTGTCGAGGCTCTCGACGAGATGTTTGGCCCGCTCGACATAGCCCTGCCGCGCGCCCTCGTCCACCCGCTGTCCCGTCTGGAGACGTGCCTGTCTCTGGAAGAAATCCTCGACCGGCGTCAATTGGCTCCCCGTCGCCGGCGTGCGTTCGTCGAGGTCGGCTGTGTAGACGAAGTCGGACAGGTTTTCGGCCCGGCCGGTGTAATTTCGCAGGCCGAAGCCGTCTACGATCCGCCGGATCCTCTGGTGGTCGGCGGTCAGGTACTCATGGAGAATGAGTCCCCGGAACGCCGTGTACGTCAGCAGACCGACCTCGTCGGTCGGCCGAAGCTCCGCGTCGATGAAGTGGAGCCCGGCTTCTTTGGCCTTAAGGACGCCGCGGGGGTCAATGAAGCCGAAATCGAAGAGCAGGAAAAACTTCCGGCTCATCCCCGGACCGGTCGAGGGAGGGACAGCGGCCTCCTCGAGAGTCCCGAGAAAATGTTTCTCGAAATGGGTGACGGGGACGGCCTGGCCGTTGTCGATGACCTCGAATTCGCCGGGCGTGAGGTCGGCCACGGGCTGCCCGCCCTTGCCGGTCACGTACACCTGGACGAGTTTGAAGGACACGTTGACCGTGTACTGGAGGGGTTTCTCCTGGCCGGAGGTCGCCTGGGCCAGGAGGCCCGCGAAAAGGGCGGGCAGGAGGATCAGGATGCCGGCCGGAAGGCCGGCGCGGGCGCCCCGGCTGGCCGGTGCAAACTTACGCTTCATGTCCACCTCTCACGGTAAATTCGAGCCGGCCCCTCTATTGTATCAACAAGGCGGACAAAAAGGAACCACGTCCGAGACGGTCAGAGTGGCCGAGGCGATCGGGAAGGGAGCGAAGCCCGCAACCGAGCGGGTTTGGCTCGCCGGGACAAACCCGCGACCCGACGGAGGGAATCCCCCGAGCTCAAACTCAATATAGGCCGAGGCCGTCTCTTAGGCGGGCTTCACCTTTTTGAACCGGCCCTCGAGGTTATCGAGGATGATGTAGAACACCGGGACGATGAGGAGCGTCAGGATCGTCGACGAGACGAGCCCGCCGATGATCGTGAATCCGATGGCCGCCCGGAAGTTCGAGCTCGCGCCGAGACCGAAAGCGACCGGGATCATGCCGAGAACCATGGCCAGGGACGTCATGAGGATGGGCCGCAGCCGGGTCGCTCCGGCCTCGAGGATGGCCTGGGTGCGTTCCGTCCCCCGCCGCCGCAGAACGTTCGTGTAGTCGATGAGCAGGATCGAGTTCTTGGTCACAAGCCCCATGAGCATGATCAGCCCGATGAAGGCGACCATGTCGAAAAGCTTGTTGGCGAGGAGGAGCCCGAGGACGGCCCCGATGATCGACAGGGGCAGGGTCAGCATCAGGGCGAAGGGCTGCAGGAACGACCCGAACTGGGAAGCCAGGATCATGTAGACGAACACGACGGCCAGCGCGAGCGAAAGGGTCAGCGTTTGGAACATCTCCGCGTTCGTCTCAATCTGGCCGCCGAAGTCGTAGGTCACGTCCTTGGGGAGATCGAGAGCGCTCAGCCGGTTCTGGACGTCGCGCGTGAGCACGTTCATGGCCGCCCCCTTCAGGATGTTCGAGACGACCGTCACCTGCCGGACCCGGTCCTTTCTCTTGATCTGGGTCGGGCCGTTGACGACCTTGAATCGGGCCACCTGGTCCAGGGTGATCATCCCGCCTTTTATCGTGGGGATGTAGACGCGGGACAGCCGGTCGAGGTCCAAGCGCGTATCGTCGGCGGCGAGGACCCGGATGTCGAAGAGCTTCTCCCCCTGCCGGAAACGGGAGGCGATATCACCGTCAACGATGCTGCGCATGACCGAGGCCACCTGCAGGGTGCTGACGCCGAGCTGCGAAGCCCGCTCCCTGTCGATCTGGATCTGGATCTCGGGCTTGGGGGGCTTGTAGTCGGAATTCAGGTCCACGAGCTGCGGGATCCGGGCGAGCGAGGTCCGGACCATGTCGGCGGCCGCGGTCAGGCTCTCCAAGTTCGTGCTCTTGATGTTGATCTGGATCGGGAGCTGGGCGAAACTCTGGGCCGCGCTGCCGGCGATCGACATCGATTCCTGGAACGTCAGCTTGGCGCCGGGGATGCCGGCCAGCTTGGGCCTCAGTCGGTCCTGGTACTCATCGGTCGTCCCCTGCGTTTTCATCTTGACGTTCACGGTGGCCTCGTCGGAGGCGCCGTCGGTCGTGCCGATGACGGAGAAGACGTCCTTGATCTCCGGTTCGCTCCGGAGGATGTCCTCGATCCTGCGAACGGTCCGCTCGGTACTCTCGAGGGAGCTCCCCGAGGCCACCTGGACCTTGATATTGAACTCGGGCCGGTTGCCGTGGGGGATCCCGCCGATGCCGACCAGGGTAAAGAGCCAGCCGCTCAGGGCGAAGATGGCCAGGGTGATGACGATGACGCTTTTCCGGTGGCCGACGGCCCACTTGAGGATCGGGCGATACCCGCGGCCGAGGCTGTCATAGACCCGCGTGATGGAGGCCATGAGCCTGGCGGAGAAAGAAGCCCGGCCGTTTTGCCGCCCCTCCTTGAAGAAGTACGCGGAGAGCATCGGCGCGAACGTGAAGGCCTCGAAGAGGGAGATGAGGACCGCGGCCGCGATGGTGATCCCGAACTGCTTGAAAAACTTGCCGGCGATCCCGGTCGCGAAACCCACGGGCAGGAACACGGAGACCAGGGTCAGGGTCGTGGCCAGAACGGCCAGCCCGACTTCCGCCGTCCCTTCGCTCGCCGCCTGCATGGGGTGCTTGCCGAGCTTCTCCATGTGGCGGAAGATGTTCTCCCGGACGACGATCGCGTCGTCGATGAGGAGGCCGATCGAAAGGCTGAGGGCGAGGAGGGTGATGACGTTGATCGTGAAGCCCAGAGCGGCCATGACGGCGTAGGTCCCGATGACGCAGACGGGCAGGCCGGCGATGGTGATGAGGGTGTTGCGCAGATCGCCGAAGGACAGGAGGACGACGAGGCCGGCCAGGATGGCGCCCTCGATGAGGCTCTTCAGTACGTCGTCTCTCGACTCCTTGATGAAGACGGACTCGTCCGTGGATTGCTTGATGTCGAGGTCGGGATAGGCCGCGCCGATCCGGACGATGGCCTTCCTGACGTCCTCGGCCACCTTGACGGTGTTCGTCCCGGACCGCTTCTGGACGACGAGGGTCACGTTTTCGACGCCGTTGACGCGGGAGATCGTCTGCCGCGTCTTATTGCTGTCGCTGACCGCCGCGATGTCCCGGAGATAAATCGGGTTGCCGCCGGGGTTGGCCACGATGACCCGGTTGATCTCGTCGACCTCGCGGAACTCGGCCTTGGTCCGGATCAGGAAGTCGTAGTTCTGCTGGGTGATGCGGCCGGCCGGCAGGTTCAGGTTTTCGGACCGGATGGCCTGGCCGACCTGGGCCAGCGACAGGTTGAAGAGCGTCAGCTTGTCGTTGTCGACCTTGACCTTGATCTCGCGCTCGAGGCCGCCCACGATGCTGACCTGGCCGACCCCGTCCACCCGCTCGACGAGCGGCTTGATTTCGTCGTCGACGAGCAGCCGGAGGTCCACCGTGTTCAGCCGCGCGTTCCGGCTGACGATCCCGTAGGACAGGATCGGCGCGGCCGAGGCGTCGAACTTGTCGATGATCGGCTCCAGGATGTCCCGGGGCAGGGTCCCCCGGATCGTCGAGATCTTGTCGCGGCACTCGTTGGCCGCCTGCTCGGCGTCCTTTTCAAGCTTGAACTGGGCGACGATGACCGACACGCCCTCCGATGACGTCGAGCTCAGCTTGTCGAGCCCGTTGATCGAGCTCAGGACGTCCTCGATGGGCTTGGTGACCTGTTGCTCGACCTCCTCCGGGCCGACGCCGGGATAAGGGGTGGAAACGGCAACGATCGGGAGGGTGACGTCGGGCATCAGGTCGACGCCCAGCCGCGTATAGGAGACCAGGCCGAGCACGACGATCATGGCGATGACCATCGTTATGAAGACGGGCTGCTTGATGGAGATGTCTGCGATCCTCATGTGCGCTCCTAGCGGACGCGGGGCGGCCGCGTCAGGACTTGACCACGGTGACCTTGTCGTTATTCTCGAGCCTGTCGGCCCCCGCCGAGACGATGGTCTCTCCTCCGTCGATCCCGGAGATGATCTCGATCATGTCGCCGACCACCGCACCGGTCGTGACTTCCTTCATTAGGGCCTTGCCGTCGGCGACGGCGAACACGTACTTCCGGCCGGCCCGGTCCACGACGGCCACGATGGGCAGGACGAGGCCGCGGTGCCGGCCTTCCTCGAACTCCGACTCGGCGTACATGCCCGGCTTGATCCTGTGGTTGGCGTTCGGGATGCTGACCTCGACCTCGATCGTCCGGGTCAACGGGTTCGCGACCGGGCTGATATTCGAAACGACGGCATTGAAGGCCTCGCTGGGGTAAGCTTGGAGACGGACCTTGACCGCCTGGCCGAGCCGGACGAACCGGATCTTCAACTCGTCCACGGCGGCGACGGCCTTGACCGTGTCGATGTCGACCATGCTGATAAGCGGCGTCGCCGGGCTGACGAGGGCGCCGGGGTTCTGGAGGACCCGGACGACCACGCCTTTGACGTCGCTCTTGACCTCGAAGGCGTTGTACTGGTAGCCGATCTCGTCACGGCTGACAACGGCCACGGTCATGCCCGGCGTCACGACGCTGCCCATCTTGACGTTATTCCGGACGATCTTGCCGGGGACCTTCGAAAACAGGACGACTTCGGATTCGGCCTGGACGTTCCCCGAGGCCTTGATCCTGTCCGTGAATTCGCGGGGCAGGGCGGTCGTCGTCTGGACCGGCACGATTTTCTCGGCGACGGGCTGGTTTTGGGCGGCTTTCTTGGCCTTGAGGTTCACCGAAGCCCTGTAGCCGATCACCCCGACGACGGCGAGGGCGACGACCACGACGATGATTCTCTTGATCATGGGTTCTCTCCTCAGTTCACGAGTTTCCGGCCGGCGGCCCTGAGCAGGGTGAACCTGCCGAGGATGTGGTTATAGACGAGCTGGAGGTAGTTCAGGCGGGCCGTGTCAAGAGAATTCTGGGTGTCGACAAGCTCCGTCATATTCAGCAGCCCGTTCCGGTACCGCTCGTCGGCGATCTTCAGGGCCTTCTCGGAGTACTCGATCTTCGTTGCCTCGATGGCGATCTTGTCCTCGAACGACCGGATGTCGGCCAGGGCCTGGGCGATCTCGAGCCCGAAGCCCTTCTCCATGTCCGAGGCCTGCTCCTCCACGGTCCGCAGGGCGACCTGAGATTCCGCCACCTGGGCGCGCGTCCGGTTGCCGTCGAAAACGGGATACGAGACAGCCAGGACCGCATTCCAATAGCCGCGGATCGTGTTGACGTTGGGCAGGTACCCGTTCCTGAACTCATAGTTGAAAGAGGCGAAGACGTTGGGTTTGTCCGCCGTCCGGGTGAGGGCGATTTGCGTTTGGGCAAGCTCTTTTTGATTCTGGATCAGTAGGGCCTCAGGCCTGTTGGCCACGGCCTCGGCAAGGAGGACCGTGGGCTCGGCCCGGAATGGCTCGAAGGCCAGGGAAGCAACGGGGACGAACGTGCTTTCCAGGGGGCGTCCGGCGATGCGGTTGTAGGTCATCATCATGTCGTTGAGGCTGTTGAGAAAATCCAGCCGCTGGGATTTGAGGCCGCTCGTCTGGACCTTGAGCAGGGAGATGTCGAGGTCCGAAACGAGGCCGGCCCGGAAGCGCTCTTCGAGGATGGCCAGCTTACCGTCCAGGCTGGCCAGCGTCGTATCGATGACCTTGACCGCTTCCCCGGTGAACAGGATTCCGTAAAAAATAGGGACGATCTGGTAAGCGAGAACCTGGGTTGTGAGGACAACGCCTGAGCGGGCGATATCCGTGCCGATCTTGCTCATTGCGATCGTTTTCTTGATCCGGCCCCAGGTAAAGAGCGCCTGCGTCCCCCCCAGCCGGAAGCTGTAGTTGTCGGGAGAGCTGAACTTGAAATGTCCCAGGTTAGGGATGTCGAACTCGCTGGTCAGGCTCAGGCGCGTATAGCTCGAGGCGAAGCTGACCTGGGGCAGGTTGGAGCTCATGGCCTCACGGACCCTGTACTCGGCGCCGGACACGGACTCGCCGGCGATCTGGACGGCGGCGCTGTTTCGGACCGCGGCCGAAATGAACTGCTCCAGGGTCAATTTGTCCTGGGCCCGCAGGACGGGCGCGGACGCGATCCAGGCGCCGATCGCTGCTATCGTCCGCCATTGTCTTCGTGTCATGGGTGCGCTCCTTGAACCAACCGTATTAAAAAGGAAACTGCCGGATGGACGTCTTCTCGTGCCGCTCGAGGATCCGGGTGAGGGATTCCATGGCCGCGACCAGGTCCAGGCGGTCCTCGGCGTCGAGGCCCTTCAGGAATTGGCCGATGTTGTCCATCATGGAATTCTCGAATTCCTGGATGGCGGATTTCCCCGCCGGCGTGATCCGGAGCCGGACCACCCTCCGGTCGTCCGGGGAGAGCTCCCGGGCCACCAGGCCGTCCCGGGCCATCCGGTCCAGGAGTTCGGAGAGGGTGTTCTTCTTGACGCCCAGCGTGGCCGAGACCTCCGTCAGATGGTGCGGCCCGCGTCGCTCGAGGCACTTGAGGATGCGGTGGCGGACGACGTTGGTCCGGATCTCCGTCGGTAAGGGCCGGGCCATGCGGAAGATACCGTGGAAGAAACCCGTCAGCGTCATGATGTGGGACGAAACCCGGGACAGGCGCGCCATATAGTTCATAGTACGAATATATCACTGTACGAACTAATTCGCAAATCCCTCTTAGGGATGATTCAAAGGGTGACTTTTCGCCTCTCCTTCTCATCGCCGGCGAGGGGGAACGAGGAGAGCTTCGGTCCCCGGCTGCGGGACGTCCCGAATCCGGAGGAAGACACGTACCTGCGGTGCGTGTCCCCGCCTTTATTTATTCCAACGCCGCCTCGGCCATGGCCGCGACGTTCCGGGGCGGGACGTCCGGCAGGATGGCCTCATGGCTTGGGCTGACGATCAGGCAGGGGCCGAGGACCTTCTTGATTCGGCGGACCTCGGCCTTGACCTCGGCGGGTGTCCCTTGATTCAGGACACGCTGGGTGTCGATTCCCCCGAGGAAGGCGATCTTTCCCTGGAAGTCGCGGGCCAGCGTCTCGGCGTCCATATTGGCGGCCCTGGCCTGGATCGGATGGAGGCAGTTGACGCCCGCCGCGATAAGCCGGGGGATGACCCGGTGGATCGAGCCGCAGGAGTGGAGAATGACCTGGTAGCCGCGGCGAAGGGCCTGATCCGTCAGTTTCCTAAACCAGGGTAGGACGAATAGGTCGAAGAGGGCCGGGCTGATCATCAGGTCGAGCTGGGTGCCGAAATCGTTGCCGAAAAAGTAGCCGTCGACAAGATCGCCCGCGGCCGCGAAGAAGCGCTCGTTCCCCTCGTAATAGAAGCCGCAGACGCGGTCGGTCACGGCCCGGACGACGGCGGGGTTGGTGTGCATCTTGACAAAATAGTCCTCCATACCGAAAAGGTCCATGATGTCATGGTAGAAGGGGGCCCAGAAGCCGCTCGCCCGATAGAAGGGGCCGGCGTCCCGGAGGACCCGGACGGCGTCTTTGAAATCGAGGGCCTTCGGGTCGGGCCAGTTGAAGCGGTCGAGCTCGGCCGGGTCCTCGACGTCGGCCAGCGGCCCGGCTTGGCCGTGGGATTTTTTTGCCTTCCCCAAGTCGAACAGCCGCTTGCAGGACGGGTCCTGGAAGGTCGACTCGATGAAGCTCGGCGAGATCCAGCGGTAATCGTCGCCGAGCTTGCGGCGGAGATCTTCTTCTTCGCGCGTCCCGAAAAAGCGATGGAGGACCGGCCAGGTGTCGGGGTGCGGATTGCCCAGCCAGAACCCGCAGCGCGGGCCCGGCTTGAGGGCGATGATATCTTTCAGGAGTTCGCGGCTGGTCATGACGCCGGCGGCTCGATCGTTCGGGGCCGTCCGGAGGGGACTATATCGCCGCCCGCGGAGCGCTGTCAAGAACGCGAAAAACCGGGGCCGGGGGACTCTTCTCTTTCAAAACCCCCCATTCTCAGGGCATAATATGGCAGCGCGCGGACGGCCGCGCGCCAAGTCAAGGAGGATTCATGAATAATCGTTTTATGAAGCTGTCGACGGCCGTGTCATCCATCACGCTCCTAGCCGCTGTTTTCGTCACGCCAGTATCGGCGGCGGGGCCGCAATCCTCGGGGCCGACATATTTATACAAAACCACGTTCGTTCGGGCGGCGCCGGGAAAGCTTCTCGACCTCATCGCTCTCTATAAGGGCCGGATGGCCGTCGAAGATGCCTCGGGAGACGCGCCTCCTTTCTGGTGGCGTCACACGCAGGGCGACCAGTGGGACCTTATGCTCCTCTACCCCGTGGGGAGCTACACGGAGTATTATTCGAAAGCCAGGCTTGCCCGGCGCGAGAAAGCGGCCTCGGCTTCCGGGCTCTCCGTGAAGGAGTTCGCCCAAAAACTCAACGCCTCCATATCCTGGCGGGAGGACGTTTTCGTGATGGGCCCGCCGCTCGAAACCATGAAAAACGCGTTCGAGGGCGCCGCCTACTTCCACGTCGAGATCTTCATCTCGCTCCCGGGAAAGCAGGGGGAGCTTTACAAGGAACGCGAAATGGAGAACGCCTATCAGAAGGGAACGGGGCGCCCCGAGACCATGATCTTCGTCCGCGATCAGGGAGCGGTGTGGGACATCTTCTCCCTCGGGTGCTACCGCGACCTCAAGGACTGGGCTTCGAGCGGCGACGTTTCCAAGGAAACTAAGGAAGCGGCCGCCCGCCAGGCCGGTTTCGCCGACCCCGATGCCATCGGGCCCTACCTGCGGACGCTCATCGACATGCACCGGGACACGATGGGCGTCGCGATCAAATAGGCCCGGATCACTTTCGCGTCCCGGCCGCGACGAGGCGCAGAACTTCCGTCTGATCTGCTGAAGCTCCACGGACTTACAGCCGGGGCGGGGTACTAGCTTGAACCCCCGCAGTCATCAAGAGGCTGCCGAGGGCGGCCTCTTGATGGCGTCCGTGGGATCCCGCGAAGGGGATTGACGGCCCGATACATCGCCACGACGTTTTCCGGCGGGACGTTGGGCAGGATGTTGTGGACCTGGCAGAAGACGAATCCGCCGCCGGGGCCTAGGATTTCGGCCCGTTCCTTCACGTGACTCCCGACCTCCTCCGGCGTCGCTTCCGGCAGAACATGCTGGGTGTCGCAGCCGCCGCCCCAGAATGTCAAGTCCTTGCCGAATCGCCGTTTGAGCGCGGCCGGGTCCATGCCCCGGGCGCTCGTCTGCACGGGATTGATGATTTCGACCCCGGCCTCGATGAGGTCCGGCAGGATGTCGGCGATCGCGCCGCAGGAGTGGAGGAAAAGATGAATGCCCCGGCGGCGCCGGATCCTCTCGAAGATGACCTTCTGGCGGGGCTTGAAAACTTCGCGGTAGGTTTTGGGCGAGATGATGGTGGCCAACTGGCTCCCCAAGTCATCGCCCATTTGGATGATCTGGACGTAGCCTTCGACCGCGTCCAGGACCTTTTCCAGGTTTTCGAGGTGCATCCCGGCGAGCGTGTCGAGGAGCGCCTCCGCTTTCCGCCGGTTCTCAGCCAGGTCGACGAGGAACTGGTCGAAGCGGCAGAGGTACTCGCCCCATTCGAGGAGGTTCCCGCCGAAGCCGATCATGATCGCGTAATCCGTCGTTTCATAAAGCTCTTTGGCTTTGCGTCTGATGTCGGCGAGGTGTTCGCCGGTCAGCGGCTTGTGGAACGGCGCCGTCGGCAGGGCCGACCAGGTGACTTGCGACATGAGGTCGGGCAGTTTTTCGAGGACGGCGGGGTCCCCGTCCCAATCCTGCAGCGGGAACATCTTTTGACTGAGATAGAAGGCGCCGGCCGGCATATCGCCGATGACCTGGCCCCCCGGCCCGCGGACGAGCCAGCCGCCCTCATGAGGCTCGAATTCCACGTATGACGGGAGTTTTGCGGGCGACCCGTCCGGCAGGACCCAATCCTTCCAGTCCGCCGGGTCGCGGAGCCAGGCCCGTCCGAGGTCGATGACGTCGGAGCCGGCGAATCCCAGGATCTCGGGCTCGGGCTGGGCAAGCTGCTGGACGACGTCGTAGACGAAGGTGTGACCCGTGCGGATGCCGAGATGCCGCTTCAGCCGGGCATAGGCGATCGCCGTGATGCCGGTCGACCGCATGCCGCCGAGGTCGACGGGAATCCGGTCGGGTTCCCGGTGGGCGATAGCGGAGAGAACGCGCTCGCGCCGGGTCACGTCCAGTCCTCCTCGATCATCCGGACTTCGGCCCAGCGCCCGTCCAGGCCGACGCGGACTGTTTTGATCTCAAAGGGCTTGAAGGCGAGCGGAATTTGAAGCCGCGGGGGGATTTTCCCTTTTCCCCTTGACCGCGAAGCTCGAGGAGCGGCCGTCTCAACCATCATCTCCTCCCCCGCCGGTCCGGGCCTGTCAAAGCCCGGCGCCGCGATGCTCAGGCACGCCCGGCTCCTTCTGCCCGCGGTCTCCTGGAGCCTCAGGACAAGCGCCTCGCCGTCCCATGAGGGCTTGCAGGCCAGAAGGCGGATGTTGGCCGGGGCCAAGGACAAGAGCTCCGTCGAGTTCCCGTCCGCCCCGGCCGGGAGATGGGCAAAAGCGGCGGGGGGCGCGCTCAGGTAATCCGCGAGTCCGGGCAACTTGGCCCTGACCTTATCGGGATCGCCGGCCGTCACCAGGAACCTCATGGCGTGGACCCCGATATCGGCGAACTTCCATCGTGGAGGGCATAGACCTCTCATTCGTGTCCCCACGGCGCCCAGGTCGAAGCCCCGCTCATGGCAATAGGCGGAGCTCCTGAGCAACGAAAGCCGGGCCTCGCCGTCCTTGAAGTCGAAGCCGTGCTGGCCGCCCGATGCGATTCCCACGGCCGCTGCGCGTCCCGCGACCTGGCCTTCGATGAGAAGCCAGCGGCCCTGAACGTGCTCCTGGCCGTCCGGGGGCCGCCGGACCGCCGCGCCGGGGACTTCGCAGAGCACGGAAGCGGCGGCCAGGCTCGTGGGGATGCGCAGCTTGAGCCGCCGACGCTCCTCGTTCCAGGTGATCCTGAACCGGAAGTCAAGGACCGGCCAGTCCGGATAGGAATAGAGGTCCATGACGATCCGGCTCTTCTTAAAGGAAAGGACCGACTGGCTGATCGTCCGGACCGGCCCTCTTTCAAGGACGAGGGGCGGGCCTTCGGGCTTGAACCTTCCCGCGATCTTCCGGTAGCTCCCGCTCCCCGTGCCCCAGGAGTCCGCTTCATCCTCGATGACGAGAGGCTCGAAGATCGGCCAGGCCAGGCACTCGAGACCTTCCGCGGTCTTGAGCGACGTCACCAGGCCTGTCCGCCGGTCGCTACGGTGGACGAGCACCGTTTTTTTCTTTTTTCCCGCATCGACCCCGGCGGGACCTTCGAACGCCCGGACCTCGTAACGCGAAACACCGACGCCGGGCAGTTCGTCCAGGAAGCTGATCCGGCGGCGCCAGCCGTTGAACGGGAGGAGGGCTTCCGGCTGTTCCTCCTGGCAGGGGATCTCGCGCCCGTCCCGCCGGAAGAGGCGGAGGTGCCACTCCCCTTTCCAGAACGGCCTGTAGTCGGCCATGCATTCGAATTCGACCGGGGCCCGGACGGCCGAAGGATTGGCGTTGGCCACGGTCACGGGAAGCGGCGGGCTCTTGGCCGCGCCCCGGTCAAGCGCCGCCACGGCGCCGAGCCGGACTCCGCGTGAGGTATCGTCCGCCTTGCCGTACTGGCCGAGGGCGTCCTGTTCGCCCGGCTCGACGCAGGAACCGGTGATGATGTCATGGAAGTCGTTGAAGAGGTGGGCGCGCCACGCTTCACGGAGGTCCCGGGCCGGGAACTCGTGATCCACGAGCCACCAGGCGGCCGCGGCCAAGGCCTCGGACTGGACCAGCCCGCCCAGGCTTTTCACGGCCTGCCGCTTGAGCCGGGAGAGAGATGTATAACATCCCGTAAAGCTCCTTTGGAGATCGCCTTCGAAAACGGGAGCGGATTTCGCGGCTTCGCGGACAGCGTCCGCGAACACGTCCGGCGTGCTGTGGATGATCCTGACGCGTCTTTCCTCCCGGATAAAGGCGTCGATCAGGCGAAGGTGCCCGCGGGTGGCGCCCCCGCCGTGGTTTCCGAGCCCCCAGAAGACGGGCACGTCCCTACTGAGACGGAGGGCGAGGGCGACGCCGGCCCGCAGCCGGTCCTCGATGTTGTCTCTCTCAGTGTGATAAAGCCCCACGGAAATCCGGTAGGCTGGAATTTCCGTGCCGTCCGCGCCGCGCCACCGGTAGAGGTCCGCGGGAAGGTCCAGTTCGTGGCTCTGGGGCCGCATGTGGATGTACATCTCGTAGCCGGCGAGGCGCAGGATCTGGGGAAGTCCGCCGCTGTGGCCGAAGGAGTCGAAGTTGTAGGCGACGCGCGGGGCGGCCCCGAACTCGTCGCGAAAATAACGCCGGCCCTCGGCGATCTGACGGATGAGCGATTCCGTGCCGGGGAGATTGACGTCGGGCTGGATGAACCACCCCCCGGAGATCGCCCAGCGCCCGGCGCGCGCGAGCCGCCGGATGTCCGCGAAAAGACCGGGGTCGTATCGTTCCACCCACTGGTAAAGGACGGCCTCGTTGTGGCAGAAGATGAGATGCGGGTGTTCGTCCAGGATCTCGACAGCATTGCGAAACGTCGCTAACGCCTCGGACGCCCCTTCCTCCCACCGCCATTGCCAGACCGGGTCCAAATGGGCGTTGCAGATGAGGTGGACCGTCGGCCTCGATTTCGGTGACACACAACTAAATCCCTTAATTATTTGCTTGTTCAACGGCTCGCCTTCTATCTCTGAGTGACATCCCGAAGTCATCCCGGTCCTTCCTGTCTGTCTGGTCATGATACGAATTTCGGTAATTAGTTATATGTCACCGAATTAGCGCCTGGCGATCACACCTCGTCCTTGCTCGGCAGGTTCTTGTACCATGTGAAATACAGGACAAAGGCCAGGGCCGCGGCGCCGGCCGCCCACAGGCCGAGCTGTTTCCAGTTGCGGAGGAAAAGGTAAAACGGCAGCACGGCCAGCGAGAATTGGAACCCGGCGGTGATAAAGCCGTTGAGGACGTCCATCCTGGGCATCTTGTCGTTCGCCGGGACAAGACCGCGCCGCATGCACTCCCGCCGGACCGGTCCCCAGAACCCGAAGGGCCGGACCTTGGCATAGAACTTGACCAGCACCTCCATGTCCGCGGGCCTGGCGAGGGACGCCGCGACGAGGGTCGTAAGGAGGCTCAGGCCCATGTCGGTCGCAAGCGACGCCGCCGCGTGCAGTTTTCCGAAGAAGATGAGGCGCGCCGTGATCAGGCCGGCCGAAACCCCCATGCTCCAGACGAAGGCCTTTGCCCCGAACCGCCAGTAATGCCACCGCAGCGTCGCCGGGACGAGGATGACCGTCACGACGACGAAGACCATGGTCTCCCAGGCCGTGACGATGTTGGTGAAGGACAGCGAGAACACGAAGCCGATGAGGACCGCGACGACGGAGGCCAGCTGGCCGAGCCGGACGAGTTTTTTCTGCGTCAGGTTCCTGGCGAAATAGCGTTTGATGAAATCGTTGATGACGACCGAGCTCGTGACGTTGATCATGGCGCTGATCGTGGACATCAGGGCCGCGAGGAGCACGGCCATGAACAGTCCCTGCATCCCGACCGGCATCTTCTTGAGCACGAGCGGCATGATCTTCTCGGCGTCGAAGCCGGCCTGCGACCCCAGGTAATAGATGCCCAGGACCATGAAGGCGCAGCCGAGGATCCAGCGCAGGTTATACCCGACGGTCCACATCCCGGCGGCAAGCTGGGCGTCCCGCGGCGTGCGGAGCGAGAGGAAGAACTGGAAATCCCAGACGTTCGGCCCGGCCAGGATGCGGAAGATCATCCAGAAAAAGCCCGCGGCCAGGATCGGGCCGAACAGCCCGAAATGCTGGTAGGCGGGCGGCGTGTCACCCATGAACCCCGGCCAGAGCTTCCAGGTCGGGGCGAGCGAAAACCAGGCCGGGTCTTTGTGGATGAACGTCGTCGCCGCGGGCTTGGCGAACACCATGAACGCCATGATGACCGCGCCGACCGCGATGAGGACGGTCTGGAAGACGTCCGTGAGAATGACGCCGAAAAAGCCGCCCAGGGTCACATAGATCCCCACGACCGCGAGGACGATGAGCGTCGCCTCCCACCTCGGCAGGGGCAGGAATTCCTCGGCGAACTTCCCGGTCCCGACCGAGATGAACATAAGGTTGCAGATCATGAGGACGAGAAGGAAGATGGCGGCCGCCAGCCGGGCCGCCTCGGCGTCCTTCGTGGCGCCGAAACGCGTCTCGTTCCACTCGGCGAAGGTCATGACTCCCGACCGCCGGATGTACTTGGCCTGGAAGGCCATGTAGAAGCAGATGATGAACCAGCCCCAAAAGATGTGGGTCGCCCAGAGGGATTTGAGGCCAAGGTAGAAAATCACCCCGATCATGGCCATGGTCCCGCCGATGTCGATATAACTCGAGCAGCCGGAGAGGCCCAGCATCCACCAGGGAATGTTCCGGTCGGCCAGGTAGAACGAGTCGAGCTTCTTCGTCGCCCGTTTGCGGACGACCACGCCGATCATGGCGACGGCGACGAGGTAGAAGACGATGATGGCGAGGTCGATCGGATGAAGACTCATGGCAACCCCTTTTTCCCCGGGGACCGGCCCTCAAGGCGCGCGTCCCGTCTGATCTTCCCGGTCACGACCATTGATATATCATCGCCCCTCCGCGCCCGTCAACCCCGCACTCGGGCTTCCCGCGACGCAGGTCGCTGGAAGCCCGAGTGCGGTGCTGGCGCTCCAAAGCCTGCAAAAATTTGATCCCATGGACGCCATCAAGAGGCCGCCCTCGGCGGCCTCTTGATGGCTGCAAGGGTTCAAGCCAACAGGACCCCCGGCTGCCAGTCGGCGGAGTTTCAGTCCGGCCGGGCGCGCAAATAGGGCCTTCCCCGGGGACGTCCCCTTTTTTAACGGCAAAAAACGTGCTAGAATGACTGCTTAAAGGACCAAAGAATATGCCCAAACCTAAAAATAAATCCATGAAAAACCTCCTCTTCTGGATCTCCGCCGGGGTCATCATCATTCTCCTCTGGAGCCTTCTCCAGTCCCCGGCGGCCGCCAAAAAGGACGTCACCTTTTCGCAGTTCATGACCGAGGTCGAGCAGGGGCGCGTCGAAAAAGTCACCATCCAGGAGTCCGAACTCAACGGCGTTTTCAAGGACGGGCAGACGTTCAAGACCATTCTTCCCGGGGGATACGCGGACCTGATCAAGATCCTCCGCGAGAACAAGGTCGATATCGTCGTCAAGGACACGTCCCGGAGCCCGCTGTTCACCATCCTTCTCAGCTGGTTCCCGATCCTCCTCATCATCCTGTTCTGGGTCTTTTTCATGCGCCAGATGCAGGCCGGCGGGAACAAGGCCATGTCGTTCGGAAAGAGCCGGGCCAAGCTCTTCTCGGCCCAGCAGAAGAAAGTGACCTTCAAGGACGTGGCCGGCGTCGAAGAGGCCGAAAACGAGCTCCAGGAGATCATCGAGTTCCTCAAGGACCCGCGCAAGTTCCAACGGCTCGGCGGCCGCATCCCGAAGGGCGTCCTCCTCGTGGGGGCTCCGGGGACGGGCAAGACCCTCCTGGCCCGGGCCGTGGCCGGCGAGGCCGACGTCCCCTTCTTTTCGATCAGCGGCTCCGACTTCGTCGAGATGTTCGTCGGCGTCGGCGCCTCGCGCGTCCGGGACCTCTTCGACCAGGGGAAGAAGCACGCCCCGTGCCTGATCTTCATCGACGAGATCGACGCCGTCGGCCGCCAGCGAGGCGCCGGGCTTGGCGGAGGCCACGACGAGCGTGAGCAGACCCTCAACCAGCTCCTGGTCGAGATGGACGGGTTCGATTCGAACGAGGGCGTCATCCTCATCGCCGCCACCAACCGTCCGGACATCCTCGATAGCGCCCTGCTCCGGCCCGGCCGTTTCGACCGGCGGATCGTCGTCGCCATGCCCGACGCTAAGGGCCGCGAGGAGATCCTCCGCGTCCACGTCCGCAAGATCCCTCTCTCCGAGGACGTGGACCTCAAGGTCCTGGCCCGCTCGACCCCCGGCTTCTGCGGGGCCGACCTGGCCAACCTGGTCAACGAGGCGGCCCTCCTCGGCGCCCGCAACGGCCAGGACAAGGTCAACATGAAGGACCTGGAGTTCGCCAAGGACAAGGTCCTGATGGGCGTCGAGCGCAAGAGCATGATCATCAGCGACGAGGAAAAGAAGAACACCGCTTACCACGAGGCCGGCCATGCCCTCATGGCCACCCTGATCCCGGAAGCCGACCCCATTCATAAGGTGTCGATCATCCCGCGCGGCCTCGCGCTGGGGCTCACTCAGCAGCTCCCCCTCGATGACCGCTACACCTACACAAAAGATTATCTCGAGGCCCAGCTCTCGGTCCTCATGGCCGGGCGGATCGCCGAAATCATATTCCTCGGAAAGACGACGACCGGGGCGGCCAACGATTTCGAGAAGTCGACCGAGATCGCCCGGAAGATGGTCTGCCTATGGGGCATGTCCGACCTGGGGCCCCTGACGTTCGGGGAGCGGGACGACCTGATCTTCCTCGGCCGCGACCTGGCCGTCAACAAGAACTACAGCGAGCGGACCTCGGAGCGGATCGACGACGAGGTCAAGAAGATCGTCCTGCGGAATTACGGACGGACGCAGGAACTCATCGAAAAGAACAAGGACAAGCTCGTCAAGATCGCCGAAGCTCTCCTCGAAAAGGAAGTCCTGACCTCCGAGGAGATCAACAACATCGTCGACGGCAAGGTCAAGCCCGCGGCGCCGCCTTCCCCGCCCGGACCGGCCCAGGAGCCCCAGGAGAAAAAGACCGAACTCGCGTGAGGACCATGGAGAGACAAGCGGCCACCCTGGACATCCGAGGGCGGCGTTTTTCTCTCGGCCCGGCGGCCTGGCTTATGGGGATCGTCAACGTGACCCCCGATTCCTTCTCCGACGGGGGCGCCTTTCTCGACGAGGACCGGGCCGTCGATCACGGCCTCGAGCTCGCCTGCGCGGGGGCGGACGTCCTCGACGTCGGGGGGGAGAGCACGCGTCCCGGATCCCTGCCGGTTCCGGAAGAGGAGGAATCGCGCCGCGTCTTGCCGGTCATCCTGAGGCTGCGCCCGAAAACCGGCGTCCTCATCTCCGTGGATACGACCAAAGCGGCCGTGGCCCGGGCGGCGCTCGACGCCGGCGCCGATATCGTCAACGACACAAGCGGCCTCCGGGCCGACGCGGCCATGGCTCCTCTCATCGCCAAGTCCGGTGCGGCCGTCATCCTCATGCACATGAAGGGCGTTCCGCGGACCATGCAGGAGTCGCCCCGTTACGACGACCTCCTGGGCGAGATCAAGGCGTTCCTGAGCGGCCGGATCCGGGAGGCCGTGGCGGCGGGCATTCCCGTCGAACGGACCATCGTCGACCCCGGGATCGGCTTCGGGAAAACGGCCGAGCACAACCTGGCCGTCCTCAACCGGCTCGACGTCTTGCAGGACCTCGGACGACCGGTCTGCGTGGGCCCGTCGCGCAAGGCCTTCATCGGCCGGATCCTGGGCCTTCCCCCCGGGGAGAGGCTCGAGGGGTCGATCGCGGCCGCCGTCATCAGCGTCTGCCGGGGCGCCCATATCCTGAGGGTCCACGACGTCGGGGCCGTGGCCAAGGCCGTGCGGGTCGCCGAAGCCATCCTCGCGGCGCCGGGGGGCTTCGCCGCCGGCGAAAAAGGCGGGAAAGACGAGAGGGCGGCCGATGCTGGCTAATATCTGGACGATCCTCCGCCACGCCACGGTGCTGGACGTCCTCGACATCTGCTTCATCGCCGTCATCATTTATTACGTCCTCCTCCTCATCAAGGACACCCGGGCCTACCAGGCGGCCATCGGCCTCCTCCTCATCGCCGTCCTTTATCTTCTGACGGTCTGGGGAAAGCTGAGCGTCTCAAACCGCATCATCCGGTCCTTCGTGAATTACCTGATCATCGCCGTCATCGTCCTGTTCCAGGGGGAAATCCGGAGGTTCCTGGCCGGCATAGGGTCCCGCACTTTCCGGAAACCCTTCGCGCTCCGGTCCTTCCAGGAGAAGCTCGAGGACCTCTTCTTCGCCATCGATTACCTGTCCCAGAAAAAAATCGGGGCGTTGATCGCGATCGAAAAGGAGATCTCCCTTTCGACCTACGCCGACCGCGGCATCAAGGTTGACGCCCTCCTCTCGAAGGACCTTCTCGTCAGCATTTTCTTCCCTCATTCGCCGCTCCACGACGGCGCGGCCGTCATCAAAGGGAACCATATCGTTTCGGCGGGGTGCCTTCTGCCCCTGCCGGCGGCCCACCGGCTGAGCAGCCCGTTTCAGACGAGGACGCGGCATCTGGCCGCCATCGGGCTGTCCGAGGAAACGGACGCGCCCGTGATCGTCATCTCCGAGGAGACGGGAAGTGTGTCCCTGGCGATCAAGGGCGTCCTCGAGAGATTCGAGGACAGCGATGCCATGCAAAAGCGCCTGATCGACTACCTGAGAGACCAATGAGACGTTACTTGAGAAGGCTGGTCGTCCAGAACTGGGGCCTGAAAGTCGTCTCCCTGCTTCTCGCCCTGGCGCTCTGGCTCGTCCTCGTGCCGCAGGACAAGGTCCTGTCGGAAAAAACCCTGACCGTCCCGCTCGAAACACGGAATACCCCCGAGAACATGGAGATCGTGGAGAAATCGGCGTCCACGGTGGACGTCACGGTCCGCGCCCCCAGCCGGATCCTCAGCCAGGTAAGCCCGTCCACGGTCACGGCGGGGCTTGATCTCGAGCGGGCCACGGTCTACCAGCAGGACTATCCGCTGAACACGTCCATGATCTCGCTGCCCCCCGGCGCCGACGTCACTGAGGTCCGGCCGAACAAAGTCCAGATCAAACTGGAATGGACAAAGGAGGCCACGCTCGTCGTCCACCCGTCGATCCGGGGCAAGGTCGCGGCCGGCTTGCGGATCTCGAAAATCGAAGCCGCCCCCAAGGAGGTCGTCGTCCGCGGTCCGGAGAGCAAGGTCAAGACCAAGGACACGGCCACGACGGCGCCCGTCGACGTCACGGACCTGTCCCAGACGGGCGAGTTCGAGGTCGACATCATCCTTCCCAAGCCCGAACTGCGGCTGGTTTCCCCCCGGACCACGGTCCAGGTCACGGTCACCGTCGAGCCCGATAAGGCGAACGGGAAAGCCGGGGCTCCCAGAAAGAAGTAGCCCTCCATAATACATGGCCAACAAGCTCTTCGGAACGGACGGTATCCGGGCCGTGGCCGGCCGTTATCCCCTGGAATACTCCTCGATCTGCGTCCTGGGCGGGGCCCTAGTCGGCCTGCTCCGCGGCATGGGGCTCGAGCCCCGGATCATCATCGGCCGGGACACCCGGGAGTCGGGCCCCTGGATGGAACAGGCCCTCGTTCAAGGAATTTTCGAGGCCGGAGGCACGCCGGTCTCCGCCGGAGTCATCCCCACGTCGGCCGTGTCGTACCTGACGCGAAGGGACGCGTTTGCCGCCGGCATCGTCATCTCGGCCTCCCACAATCCGTTCCGCGATAACGGCATCAAGGTCTTCTCTCCCCAGGGCATCAAGATCCCCGAGGAATGGGAGGCCGAATTGGAGACCTCCATCCTGGGAACGCGGGAAGAGAAAAAACCGGGGACGGTGACCGTCGCGGCCGAGCCGAGGCTCGCGGAGGAATACGCAGATTATCTCGAGGGCCTCTTTCGCGCACCCGCCGGATCGAAATTGCGGATCGTCCTCGACTGCGCCAACGGCGCCAGCTCGGCTGTCGCGCCGCGCGTGTTCGGCGATCTCGGCTTCGACGTCGTCCGGATCAACGGCACGCCGGATGGGACGAACATCAACAACGGTTGCGGCTCGCTGCACCCCGAGGGCCTGGCCCGCGCCGTCCTCGACAAGCGGGCGGCAATCGGGGTGGCGTACGACGGCGACGCGGACCGGGCCGTCTGGGTGGACGAGGCCGGCCGCGTCCTCAACGGCGACCACACGCTCTTCGTCCAGGCGCTCGACATGCAGGAGGCCGGCCGGCTCCGGTCGGGCACGGTTGTCGCCACGACCATGAGCAACATGGGGCTCGAAAAGGCCTTCGAGCGGGCCGGGATCGGGCTCGTCCGGACGCGCGTCGGCGACAAGTACGTCTACGAGGAGATGGTGGCCCGGGGCGCGAACCTCGGCGGGGAGCAGTCCGGCCATACGATCTTCCTCGACGATTTTCCGACCGGGGACGGCCTCCTCACGTCTCTCAAAATGCTGGAAACCATGCTCCGACGCGGCCGGCCGCTTTCGGCCCTGGTCAGCGGCATGGACGAGTATCCCCAGATCCTGATCAACGTCCGCGTCGCCCGGAAGACGGACTTCGGGGAGTTCCCGGAAATCACGGCGGCGGCCGCGGCGGTCAGGGAAAGGCTTGGGGACGAAGGCCGGCTGGACCTCCGCTATTCGGGCACCGAGCCCCTGGCCAGGATCATGGTTGAAGGCCGGGAGCCGGGCCTCGTCGAATCCTGCGCCAGAATGGTAGCCGAGGCCGTCCGGAAGAATCTGGGCAAGGAATAAACACGTGGAGGAAGGCATGAGACTCGCCCTCAACATCGATCATTTCGCGACCTTGCGGGAAGCCCGGAAAAGCACGGAGCCGGAGCCCGTCCTCGTCGCCCTGCTCGCGGAGCAGGCCGGCGCGCACGGCATCGTCTGCCACATCCGGAGCGACCGGCGGCACATCAAGGAGAGGGACCTGCGGCTTCTGCGTGACGCCGTCAAGACGAAGCTCAACGTCGAGATGGCGGCCACGGAGGACATGAAAAAGATCGCTCTTGACGTCAGGCCGGATGTCGTCTCGCTCGTCCCGGAGCGTCCCGAGGAGCTGACGACGGAAGGCGGCCTGAAGGTGACGGGCAACGCCAAGCGCCTCGGCCTTCACATCAGGGATCTCAGGAAAGCGGGAATCCGGACGAGCATCTTCATCGACCCTGACCTCCGCGAGATCGGGGCGGCCGCGGACCTCGGCGTCGACCTCATCGAGATCAACACGGGGAAATACGCGGACCTGAGGCCGGGCAAGACCCAGGACTCGGCCCTCTCGGCCGTCCAAAGGGCGGCGGAGTTCGGGGCGTCGAAGGGCCTCGAGATCCACGGCGGGCACGGCCTCGATTACCGGAACGTCCTGCCGATCGTCGCGATTCCGCAGATGACGGAGCTCTCCATCGGTTTCTCCATCGTCGCCCGGGCGGCCGTCGTCGGCGTCGAAAGGGCGGTCAAGGACATGATCGCGCTTATAGATTAGGGGGACACAATACTGTGTCCCCGATCGGGAAGGCGGAGAACGTCACGAGCCATAGAGGGACAGAGTATTGTGTCCCCCTATGAATTGAGGGAAACGGCAATGAACATGAGCATCAACATCGAACGCCTTAAAAACGACCTCGAGGAACTCGGCAGAATCGGCCGCGATTCGGGGGGCGGCGTGAGCCGTCCGTCGTTCAGCCCGGCGGACCTCGAGGCCAGGGCTTGGCTCAAGAAGAAAATCGAGGCGGCCGGGCTTCTCTACCGGCAGGACGGCGCCGGAAACCAGTTCGGACGGATCGACGGGAAGGGGAAAACCGTCATGGCGGGCTCGCACATCGATACCGTCCTCAACGGCGGGATGTTCGACGGGGCGGCGGGCGTGCTCGCGGCTCTCGAGTGCCTGAGGAGGATCCGGGAGGAAAAAATCGCGACGACGAAGCCTCTGGAAGTCGCGTCGTTCACGGACGAAGAAGGGAACCTCGTCGGCGATTTCCTGGGAAGCCGGGCCTTCCTCGGCCTCCTCGATAAGGAGGAGGTCGCGAACGGCCGGACGGCCTTCGGACTGTCGCTCAAGGACATTCTGAAGGGCACAGAATTATCCGTGGAATCGATCCTTGAAGCGCACAAAACGCGGCCCGACGTCGAGGCCTACGTCGAACTCCACATCGAGCAAGGCCCGGTCCTCGAAGACGAGGGCCTGCCCATCGGGGTCGTCGAGACGATCGCCGGAAAGCACTACCGGTTCTGCTCCTTTGTCGGTCAGGCTGCCCACGCAGGGACGACTCCGCTCGAGCTGAGGCAGGACGCGTTCCTGGGCCTCTCCGATTTCGCCCTGAGGGCGACCCAGCACGTCGCCACCCGCCATTACGGGAGCGTGGTCACCATCGGACGAGTCACCCTGTATCCCGGTGTCTTCAGCGTCGTCCCGGCCCGGGCCGATTTCACCTTCGAATTCCGGAGCTCCGACCCCGCGACCCTCAAGGAGCTCGAGGCCGGGCTGTTCGCGATCGCGGCGGAAGTGGCGTCAGCCCGGGGGCTCGGTTTCGCGTCCCGGGTCGTGGACAAAACGATTCCCGTGAACGTGGCGCCCCGCCTCGTCGGGCTCATAGAAAAAGAGTGCCGGGACCTCGGTATCCCCTCGATGCGGATGACGAGCGGCGCCGGCCACGACGCCCAGATCCTCGCCGCGGCCTGCGACTCGGGGATGATCTTCATCCCGTGCGCCGACGGGATCAGCCACTCGCCGGCGGAACGGATCGATTGGGGCAACCTCGAGAAGGGCGCGAACCTGCTCCTGCGGACGCTCGTCCGGCTCGCTTCGTAGGACGGGGCCGAATCTTCATTCTGACACTTTTTCCCTCGGAACGACGATCCGGGGGCAACGGGGAAATGGCGGGTTAGTGGCAAAATGAAGATTTGACCCCGTCATATTTGGCCCCGGCATAATTTGTCTTAACGGACGCCGCGGCCGTAGATCACGATGCGGCGTTCCGCGACGAGCGGCCAACCGTTCTTCCAATCGTACTCCTCGAATCCCTTCGGCACGGGATTGACACGGATGACACAGGCGCCCCGGACGCAGGCCCCGGCGTTGTGGTCGATCCTGGGATTGAAGTCCCAGCCGTCGCCGTAAGCTTTCGCTTTGGAGGACCTGTCCGGCCGTCCGGGCTTTGACGGGTCTCCCATAAGGTCGCGCTGGGGTTTGACCAGCCGGTATGGGCCCTCCCCGGCCAACCGGCCGGTCCCCTTTTCATATAATGAAGGATCCAGCGGCTTTCCTTCCCGCTCGAAAGCCAAAAGCAGCCACGGGGCGGCCGGGAGTTCATGGCCGTCCGCGACGCCCGGCGGAATTCTTTCGGGATACTTGACGAAGGCCTTGTCCTTGTCCTTGATGGCCGCCGGAGCGGCATAGAAGAACCCCTGCGGGAAGGGCCGCGCCACGTCATCGATCGAATAATCGATGCTGTAGCCGTCCGGCGCGAAGACGGTGATCCCTTCGGTGCCTTTGAGGTCGACGCCCGCCGCGGCCAGGAGGTCCACGACCTTGACGCCGGTGTAGGTTACGTAGTCGTCGGTCGGTTCCTTGGTCGCGTTCATCAGCATGAACTGCTTCACCGCCGGGAGCCTATGGACATCATCCCAGGAGAGCGCGGCAAACGGCGCCTGCGGCTGGCCCGGCCGGCTGGCCGCGTCGCCCGGATAGCGGAGGGCGGCGATTTCGGCGCCGTTTGTGAACCCGTCGCCGTCGGAGTCGAGCGTCGCGATCGCGGCCAGGGCCTCGACGGTCCGGCCGGCGTTTTCGTAGGCCAGCCCGAACGCGTTCAAGGTCGATTCGTAGTCCTTCGGAACGCCGCTCTGATATCTCGGATTCGGATACTGGAGGAGATGGCAATAACCGCATGGGCTATATTCCCGCTCCGTGTCCGCCCCCTTCGTCCCGCCCCGGTGGCAGGTTTGGCAATCGTCCAGCCGGGTTCCGGCGGCTTTTGGATAGGCCCGGATGAAGTTTCCGATGTCCAGGTCGTTTTCGTGGCCGACGTAAGCCCGCGACGAGACCGCCCTCTGGGGCACGGCGGCAACCAGCGTCAGGCCCAGGACGGCCGCCGCGGCCAGGAGCGTTATGGCCATGACTTTTTTCCGCATCCGGCTCTCCATCGAAGACAAATAGAAAGGTCATATTAAGAGAATTCCCATGTTCATGCAACCCCCGAGGCCGGCTTTGGAGAAGGCTGAGGCGATGGGAGAAAGATGCGCAGCGGGTGTTCCCGGAGCCGCCCAGAAGAAAGTGGCCGATACCAAAAGTCCGGAAGACCCGCTATACTGACATCCATGACGACCGTCCTCAAGCCGCTTCGGATCGGGACGATCTCCGTCGATTTTCCCGTGGTCCTGGCGGCGCTCGCCGGCTATACCGACCTTCCCTACCGGCTCGTCTGCCGTTCCTGCTCCGCCCCCTACACGGCAACGGAGGCCATGCTGGACAAGCAAGTGCTTCTCGAAGGGAAGCTCCGCAAGAGGATCATCCGTCTCGACCCGGCCGATCATCCGGTCGCCGGCCAGATCATGGGCAACGACCCCGACACCATGGCCCGGGCAGCGGCGGCCCTCCGCGGCATGGGTTTCGACGTCATCGATCTCAATTTCGCCTGCCCGGTCAGGAAAGTCCTCAGCCGGAACCGCGGCGGAGCGCTGATGAAGGACCCGCGCCTGGCCCTGGACATCGTCCGGGCCGTGCTCGAGGCCGTCCCCGACAGGCCGGTCACGCTCAAGCTCCGCCGGGCCTTCCCTGAGGCCGACGAAAGGCGTGAGGGGTTTTGGACGATCGCCCGTGGGGCGTTCGAGGCCGGGGCCGCGGCGATTTGCGTCCACGGCCGGAGCGTCGAGCAGAAGTACCGGGGACGGGCCGATTGGGGATTCCTGGCCGAAGTGAAGCGCGAATTTCCCGGGCAATGCATCATCGGCTCGGGAGATATTCACGCCCCGGCCGACGCCCTAAGGATGATCGGAGAAACGGGTGTCGACGGAGTCGCCGCGGCCCGCGGCGCCATCGGCAACCCCTGGTTCTTCAGCCAGGTCCGAGACCTCGCCGCCGGACGCCCCCCGCGCCTGCCGGGCCTCGAAGAGCAGCGCGAGCTCATCTACCGCCATTTCCGGCTGGCCTCGGAGGCCTACGACCCCCGGCGCGGGCTCAAAATCCTGCGCCATTTCTGCCTCCAGTACGCCAAGATGCACCCCCGCCGAACGGATCTCCGGAACGCCCTGGTGGCCGTCAGGACCGAAGAGCAATGGCGAGCCGTGATCGATAGTTTTTACGGGGTTTCTTTTTATGGGATCGAACCAAATTAACTATTTCTAAATAAATAACTTAGCAAATATCTTAGGCCTTTTATTGTTTTAGGTCTCCATTTCAGACCTAAAAACGCAGGTCTAAGGCCGCCCCATAAAAGGTTTTTCTTCCTTCAATTCCCTGCTTCAGGTCCTCCTCCGCCTGAAGATGAACGGCGAATGAGCTCAGAAACCTTTACAGGCGGCACCCGATGTGATATCTAATTGAACGCTCCGAGTCGAAGGCGCTACCGCCCGGCCGGCCAGGCCCTTCGACCGACAGGGAGGAGCGGGAAACGGCTCCTCCTTCCGTGGTTGAAAAGGAGACATCGTGCGCCTCTTCTCCCGTCCCCTCCCAACGGCGTTTTCCCATCTGTTCGCCATCGGGTGGCTCGTTTCATTCACGTCCGCTATTTTCGCGGCCGGCGGCGAAAGCCGATGGCCGGCCCCAGCCCCACTGACAGGCCCGGCGCCCCGGCCGGAAAGCACCCTCATGCTGGCCACGACGACCAGCGTCGACGCCACCGGGCTCCTGAACGTCCTTGCCGACGAGTTCAAGAAAGAAACCGGCATCACCCTCAAATGGATCGCGGTCGGGACCGGAGCGGCCATCAAGCAGGCCCGGGACGGGAACGCCGATATCGTCATCGTCCATGCCCGGAAGCTCGAAGAGGAGTTCCTGAAAGAGGGCTTCGGTGTCAACCGGCGCGTCATCGCCCGCAACTACTTCATGATCGTCGGCCCGCCCGCAGACCCCGCCGGCGTCACCGGCGCCCGTGATACGCGCGAGGCCCTCGAGAGGATCAAGGCTTCCGGCTCCGCCTTCGTCAGCCGCGGCGACATGTCCGGAACGCATACCCGGGAGCTCGATCTTTGGGCCTCCGCGGGCGGCCGGCCGGACAGGAACTACCTCGAGTCCGGCCAAGGCATGGCGCAAACGCTCCAAATCGCCGCCGAGAAGCAGGCTTACGCGCTTTCCGACACGGCCACGTTCTACGGCCTGGCCGGGCTCAAGGGTCTCGTCCCCTTATGCCAACACTCCCCGGATCTCGAGAATATCTACGCCGTCATCGCCGTCAACCCGGCCCGGGTTCCCTCGGCGCGCTACGACGAGGCCATGGCCTTCATCACCTTCCTCACCTCGCCCCGCGGTCAGAAGCTGATCGGCGATTTCCGGGGCAAGGCCGGCCGGACACTCTTCGAGCCGATGGCAGGCCAGCCAGGAGTCGACCTCATCAAATGATCCTCCGGGAGCTTGTTCTCGCAATCGGGGTTTCGCTCAAGACGAGCGGCCTGGCCGCCCTTGTCGCGAGTCTCCTCGCCGTCCCAGCCGCCCTCTTCCTCGCCGGGAGGGATTTCCGTGGCAAGCGCGCCCTCCTTCTCATCAATCAGACCTGGATGGCCGCGCCCACCGTGGTCATCGGCCTCTTCTTCTACTTCCTCCTCAGCCGGACCGGTCCCCTCGGCCGGTTCGGTCTCCTCTACAGCCAGGCGGCCATGACCATCGGCCAGGTTTTCCTCATCCTACCGCTCATCACCGGCTTTTCTTATACGGCGCTCCGCCAGGTGGACCGCCGCGCCCGCCTGACCGCCCGGACCCTCGGCGCCAGCCGCCGCCAGGCTTCCTGGGCTGTTCTTCGTGAAGCCAAGTACGCCCTCCTCGTCGCGGTCCTGGCCGGGTTCGCCCGGGCCGTGTCCGAGGTCGGGATCGCCATGATGCTCGGCGGCAACATCCGGAACGCCACGCGGAACATCACGACCGCCATCGCCCTCGAAACGGCCAAGGGGGAATTCACGAACGGCGCCATCCTCGGGGCGATCCTTCTCGTCATTACCCTGGGAATAAACATCGTGGTTCAGGTCGGGCTCAGGAGCAGGGATTAGCATGCGTCAAACCGCCTACTCTCTGCTCGATATCCGGTACGTCTACCCCGATTCCCCGGCCGGGTTCGCCCTCGACCTCGCTGCCCTCCGTGTCGAGTCCGGAGAAATCCTGGCCCTCGTCGGGCCCAACGGCGCCGGCAAGACGACGTTCCTAATGATCATGGCATTCCTCATCAAGCCGGCTCAAGGGAGGCTCGAGTTCTTCGATGAGGCCGTCTGGGCCGACGAGCGCCGGGTCCTCGTGGCGCGCCGCAAATCGGTTCTCGTGACCCATCACCCTTATCTTTTCAAAGGCACGATCTTCGACAACATCGCCTTCGGCCTCAGGGTCCGCGGCATCCCTGAACCGGAATGGCCTGGCCGTGCACGCCGCGCCCTGGATCTCGTCGAACTCGGCGGCTGGGGCGCGAAAACCACGGCCGGCCTGAGCGCCGGCCAGGCCCAGCGGGTGGCGCTGGCCCGGGCGATCGCCCTCGAACCCAAGGCGCTTCTCCTCGACGAGCCGACGGCCAATATCGAGGCCGGCCTGGCCCTGCGGATCGAAGCCGTCATCCGGGAGATCAGTCGCGAGACCGGGACGACGGTCGTTTTTTCGAGCCACAATTTCTCCCAGGCCTCCCGGCTGGCCGACGGAATCATCTACCTCTCCGAGGGGAAGCGTGTCCCCTTCAGCCACGAAAATTGCTTCAGCGGGACGTCCGAATCGGACGGGCGGCAAGGCTGGATCGAGCCGCGGCCCGGGGCCCGGATCGTTTTCCCGGGCCGGGCGAGCGGCCACGTCACTTGCGTTATCGATCCGGCCGACATCGAGCTTTTCGGGGCCGACGACCCCCGGGCCGTCGCGGTCGGGCCGAACGCTTTCGGCGGCCGGGTCACCCGCCTGGAGACAACCGAAGCGGACTCCGCCCTAGTCAGGGTCAGCGGCGACCTGACGTTCAGGGTCACCCTCCCCTTGCGGGAGGTCGAGTCCCGCGGGATTTCGCTTTCCCGCCGCGTTCTGATAAAATTCAAGCCCGAAGACGTCGAGATCATCGGTTCGGAACCATCTGAGAAACGTCATGATTGATTACCGGAGGGCCCTTCGCGAGGTCGTGGCCAAGGCAAAACCTCTGGGGCCGGAATCCGTCCCTCTCGCGGACGCGTTGGGCAGGACCCTGGCCCGCGGCATCCGGGCCCGGGAGCCCCTTCCCCCTTTCTCCAAGGCGACGATGGACGGCTACGCCGTCAGAGCGGCCGACACCCGTCCGGCGAAGAGCCCCGTCGAGCTCGCGGTGGTCGAGGACCTTCCCGCCGGGCGTGTCAGCCGCAGGGCCATCGGCCCGGGCCAGGCGGTCCGGATCATGACCGGCGCGCCACTGCCGAAGGGGGCCGACGCGGTGGTCATGGTCGAGGACACGGAGAGGACGGAAGGCGGCGTGCGCATCCTCAACGCCGTAAGGCCGGGCGACAACATCGGCGAGGCCGGCGAAGATGTCCGGAAGGGAGAACTCGTCCTGAATAAAGGGGCCGACATAGGCCCAGCCGAAGTCGGCATGCTGGCCGCCCTGGGAGTCGCTTCGGTGCCCGTCGCGCGCCGACCCGTGGTCGCCATCATCGCCACGGGCGACGAGATCGTCGAACCCGGCCGGCGAACCCGGTCCGGGCAGATCCGGAATTCGAACGGCCACGCGCTCCGGGCCATGGCCCTCCAGGCCGGCGCGAGAGCCGATTATCTCGGCATCGCACGCGACCGGAACGCCTCGCTGAAGCGCAAGATCGGGAAGGCCCGGAGGGCCGACATCCTCGTTCTTTCGGGCGGCGTATCCGTCGGGGACTATGACCTCGTCAAAAACGAGCTCCGAGACATGGGGGTCCGGCCCGTCTTTTGGCGTGTCCGGATCAAGCCGGGAAAGCCGGTCTTTTTCGGCCTGCACGGACGCCAGCTCGTTTTCGGCCTGCCGGGGAACCCGACGAGCGCCATGGTGACGTTCCACCTTTTCGTCAGGCCGGCCATCGACAAAACGCTGGGGCGGAAGGCCCCCGGACTGCGCGCCGGGAAGGCCCTTCTCGAACATGAGATCGCCCTCAAGCCCGGACGGACCCAGTTTCTCCGGGCCGTCCTCGCCGGGGATGGGCCCGAGCTCCGCGTCAACCCGTTCCCCGACCAGAAAAGCGGCGTTCTGAGGTCCATGGTCGGGAGCCGGGCCCTCATCGTCGTGCCCGCGGACGTTTCCCGGATCGAAAAGGGAAGCTCCGTGGAAGTCCTTTTCCTGGAATGACCATGGCCAAGCTCTCCCATATCGATCCCGAAGGCAAGGCGCGGATGGTCGACGTCGGCGAGAAACCCGTGACGCGCCGGGAAGCCGCGGCCTCTTGCCTGATCAAGCTCGGCCCGGCGACGCTCCGCCTGGTCCGGGCCAATAAGATCGCCAAGGGCGAGGTCCTGAACGCGGCCCGGCTGGCCGGGATTCAGGCGGCGAAGCGGACCTTCGAACTCATCCCGCTCGCCCACCCCATCCCCATCGACCGGGTCGACGTGGAAACGGAAATCCTGAAGACGGGGATCAATGTCCGTTGCCGCGTCAAGGCCGAAGCCCGGACGGGAGCGGAGATGGAAGCTCTGACCGGGGCCGCCGTCGCCGCCTTGACGATCTACGACATGGTCAAGGCCGTGGAGCGGGGCGCCGAGATCACCCGGCTCCGGCTGGATTTCAAAAGCGGCGGCCGGAGCGGGATCTTCCGGAGGGGACGATGACCGCCGGCGGGCCGCGGAGGGCCGGCCGCGCCGACGGCGCGTCCGGGACGATCGTATCCGTCAATATCAGCCGGAAGAAGGGCCAGGCCAAAACCCCCGTCCCTGAAGCGCAGATCATCGCCGGCGAAGGGATTACGGAAGACGCCCACCGGGGCTTCGGGCACCGGCAGGTTTCGTTGCTGATGATGGAGAGCATCGAGGAGCAGCAGGCGCGGGTTCCGGGAGGGCCGGGAACGGGGATCGGCCCGGGCGCATACGCCGAAAACCTGACCACCCGCGGCATCGACCTCAAGGGCCTCGAGGTCGGGTCCGGGCTTCTCATCAAGGGGGCAGGCGGGGCGATCCGCCTGAGGGTCAGCCAAATCGGGAAAGAGTGCCATACGAAGTGCGCGATCTACAAGCTCGTCGGCGATTGCATCATGCCCGGGCTCGGAATTTTCTGCGAGGTCCTCGAGGGCGGGAGGGTCAGGGCCGGAGACCGGATTGAAAGACTCTAAGGTCCTGCGCATCTCGGTCACGGACCGCTGCGACCTCCGTTGCATCTACTGCATGCCGGAATCCGGCGTCACGCTCGTCCGGCCCTCCGATCTCTTGACCTACGAGGAGATCGAGACGGTGGCCCGTGCGGCCATGGCCGCCGGCGTCAGGCGGTTCAGGGTCACGGGCGGCGAGCCGCTCGTCCGCCGGGGGGTCGAGACCCTGGTCGAAAAGCTGGCCCGCCTGGATCCCGACGACCTGGCGTTGACGACCAACGGGCTTCACCTGGGCGAAAAAACGGGCGCCCTCAAAGCGGCCGGGCTCCGCAGGGTCACAGTCAGCCTGGACACGCTCCGGAGAGACCGTTTCGAGACCATCACGAGAAGAACGGGATTCGACCTCATCTTAGAAGGAATCGAGGCGGCCCGGCGCGCCGGCCTGGCTCCCATCAAGATCAACACGGTCGTCATCCGCGGCGTCAACGATGATGAAATCGCGGATTTCGTCCGCTTCGGGGAACGGCGGGGGGTCGAGGTCAGGTTCATCGAGCTCATGCCGACGAGCGGGCTCGGCCCGGAATGCAAGGAGCTCGGGGCCTGGCGGCCGGCGCTCTTCGTCAAGGGCGAGGAAATCCGCGAGAAAATCGTCCAGGCCTTCGGCGCCCTGGAGCCCGCTCCCGGGGCGGACGGCGTCGCCAGAGTGTATCATTTGAAGTCCGGCGCCAGGATCGGGTTCATCACGCCAGTGTCGGACCCTTTTTGCCGGGGCTGTGAACGGCTGCGGCTGAGCGCGGATGGACGGCTGAAGCTCTGCCTCTTCGACAAGGAGGGGATCGATATAAAAAGGGCCCTTCGCGCGCGGCACGCGGGGGGCAATGAAATCGAGGCGCTCATCCGAACTGCCCTGCGGGACAAGGAGAAATGGGAGCGGGGCAGCCTCGACGACCTTTCGAGTGAGATGTTCAAAATCGGAGGATAACCATGAGAGTCGGCATTCTGACGATCAGCGACAAAGGGGCCCGGGGCGAGCGCGAGGACAAGAGCGGGCCGGCCATCCGGGAAATGATGGAGGCGGAGGGCGCCGAGATCGTTCAGACCAGGATTGTCCCCGACGAACCCGACCTCATCCGGGCGGCCCTCATCGAATGGTCCGACGAAGGCCTCGATCTCATCCTGACCACGGGTGGCACGGGCTTCAGCCCCCGCGATTGGACGCCGGAAGCAACGAAGGCCGTGATCGAGCGGGATACCCCGGGCATCAGCGAAGCCATCAGGCAGGCGGGCATGAAGAAGACGCCCACGGCCATGCTCAGCCGGGCCGCCGCGGGGATCCGTAAGTCTACGCTCATCATCAACCTCCCGGGCAGCGAGAAAGCCGTCCGCGAAAGCCTGGAGGCCGTCATGGACGCCCTCCCGCACGGGATCGAAATCCTGAAAGGGACGGCGGCGGAATGCGGGAAACCCCATAAAAAGGGATAGCGGGCCCGCCCTCATCAGCCTGCTCCGGTCCTGCCGGAATTCGGAAGGGCTCGTCAAGTAGGGAAGAACCTTTAGTTCTTTGGACTCGAAGCGGGGGCAAGCCGCGGGATACGGCCGCCGGAGGCTTATCCCTCCGAGAGGTCCGGCTTGAATGTCCGGCCTTTCTTTTTCTCGGAGACGTGGCGCTTGTCGGCGAGCATTTTGTCTTTGGCCCGCTTCGACCGTTTCCTTTTCTGCCGCCTGATCTTGGCGATCTGCTGTTCTTTCTCGCTCTGCTTGCCCAGGATCGCGGTTTCGATCTTGTCGGCCAGGATGCGGCGAGCCAGAAATCGGTTGAGCGCCTGGGAGCGCTCCTGCTGGCATTTGACCTCGACTCCCGAGGGCAGGTGCTTGAGGTAAACGCAGGTCGCGACCTTGTTGACGTTCTGGCCGCCGTGTCCGCCCGATCGAATGAACTTTTCGAGGATATCCTCTTCGCGGAGGCCGAGTTTCTCCATGCGCTCCGCCAAGGCTTGTTCTTTATCGGGGCTCACGCCGAACGTCGCCATCATAGGACCTCACGTTTCTCCCTCATAGTAAGGTCGTAGGCGCGAAAAGTCAAAAAAGAGCACGGAAATTAAGAAATGAGCATGGCGTCCCCGAATTCGCGAAAACGTAATTCGAGCGATTGACGACCGGGGGTGATTGGAATAAACTCGTTTTTCTGAAACGAGTTCCCACGGATATAATCGAGGAGGCCGCCATGAGGTCATTGTCCAAATTCCCCACGGTCCTTGCCGCGCTGCTTGCCGCGTCCCTTTCCGTCCAGGCCTCAACGGCGACTCAGGCTCAGGCCACGCCCGCCCAAGCCCAGACGCCTCCCGCCATCGGCCCCAGGACGATCGCCGAATTGACCGAGTACGCCGCCACGTCCACCTACGCCGAGGTGATGTCTTTCGTCCGCGAGCTGCAGAAGCTCAGCCCGTATGTTCATGTCGAATGGATCTGCGTGTCCGCCGAGGGGAAGCCCGTGCCTCTCCTCGTCATCGGGAAGCCGGCGCCGCTCGAGCCCCTGGCGCTTCACGCCGACAAAAAGCTCGTCGTTTACATCCAGGCCAACATCCATGCCGGCGAGGTCGAAGGGAAGGAAGCCTCGCTGATGCTCGCCCGCGACATCCTCCTCGACCCCAAGTTCCCGTACCTCGACAAAATCGTCCTCCTCATCGCGCCCATCTTCAACGCCGACGGGAACGACAAGATGAGCCCGGACAACCGCCGCGGCCAGAACGGTCCGGAAAAAGCCGGGGTCCGCCAGAACGGCATGAATCTCGACCTCAACCGCGACGCCATGAAGCTCGAGAGCCCCGAAATGCAGGGCCTCGTCCGGAACGTCCTCGTCCGCTGGGACCCGATCCTTCTCGTCGACTGCCACACGACCGACGGCTCTTACCATGAGGAGCCGGTGACCTATTCCTGGCCCCTCTGCCCGAACGGCGACGCGTCCATCATCAAGTACATGCGGGACAAGATGCTGCCCGCGGTGGCCGCGACCCTCGACAAGAAATACCACACGCTCTCCGTCCCCTACGGCGACCCGCGCGATTTCCGCGATATGGAAAAAGGTTGGCAGACCTTCGGCCATCAGCCGCGTTACGTGACGAATTATGTCGGCCTCCGGAACCGCCTGTCCATCCTCGACGAAAACTACAACTACGCCGATTTCAAGACTCGGGTCCTCGGTTGCTACAGCCTGCTCAAATCCATTCTCGATTACTGCCAGACGCACACCGAGGAGCTGACCCGACTCGTGGCGGACGCCGACCAGAGGACGGTCCAAAGGGGCCTGGCTCCCCGCGAGACCGATACCTTCGGGCTGGACATCGACGTCCAGGCCCTTTCTGAAAAGGTCACGATCCGGGGGTACGAGACGGAGGTCACGCCCCGCGAAGGCAGCCCCTTCCCCGAGATCAAGAGAACGGACCGCAAGAAAACCTACGTCATGCCCTACTTCGCCGACTTCGTCCCGAAACGGACCGTCCGGCTGCCGTACGCTTACCTCCTCCCGCTATCCGATGAGGAGGTCCTGGTCAATCTCAAGGGCCACGGGCTGGCGGTCGAAAAACTGACGGAGTCCGCGACCCTCGAGGTCGAGGCCTTCCGCCTGAAGGAGGTCAAGGGGGCCGACCGCCTTTACCAGGGCCACCGCACGAACCAGGTCAAGGGCGAATACGCGGTCGAAAAAAGGGAATTCCCCAAAGGGACGCTCGTCGTCCGCATGGCCCAGCCGCTGGGGAATCTCGCGGCCTATCTCCTCGAGCCGGAAAGCGACGACGGTCTGCTCGTCTGGAACGTGTTCGACAAGCACATCGCCAGCCAGTGGGGACGCGGGTTCCAGACGTATCCGGTTTACAAGCTGTACACCCCTCAGAATCTGGCCGCCGACGGCCTCGACTAATTACTTCTTCTTCTTCTTGGCCGAGGCCAGGAACTTGCCGCAGTTCTCGCAGACGTAGATGTCGTTCGAGCCTTCGATGGCCGAGGACATCTGCGTCGAGATGTTGATGTTGCAGCTCTGGCAGACGCCCTCGACGGCATCGGCGACGGCGAACCCGTAACGCTCCATCAGGCGGTCGAAGCGCCCGACGAGGTCGCGGTCGAGCTCGTCCCGGATCATGGACGCCTGCTTGCCGAGCTCTTTCTGCTGCTCCTTGGAGGCCCTTTTCCGCTTGATCTCGATCTCCTGAAGCTTGCGCAGGAGTCCGGCCCGGCTGACGATTTTCTCCTCGTGGACGAACTTGAACTCGATCTGGGAGAGGATCCCGTAGAGCTCGGACTTGTCCTTGGCCTCGGAGATTCGGTGCCGGTTGTCGGGCCGGATCAGGAAGCGCGCCAGCCCGGCGAAGAGATGGTTGAAGAGGCCCGGGATGGACGGGTTCCAGACGACCAAGATGATGAGATGGACCTTCTGGCCGTCGTGAGCCTCGAAGTCGATCCCCTTCTCCGAGCGCCCGACGGCGACGGCGATCTCGCCGCCCGTATCGACGCGGGCGTGGGGAAGCGCGACCCCGGAGCCGATGGCCGTGGACACGAGGTTCTCCCGGTCGATGATCCGGGTCAGAATGAGCTTCTTGTTGTCGATGAGCTTCTGCTTGGCCAGGACGTCCAGGAGCTCCTCGATGGCCTCGACCTTGTCCTTACTTTTGAGGTCGAAGATGACCTGAGAGGGTTTGAGATAATCGGAAAAAAAAGAACTTTTGGGAAGACTCTTGATCTCCATTTTGAAATCATTTTAGCACAGCGTCGCCCAAATGCCAACCGAATTTCTCCCGGACGGCCGAGGGAAAATGGGGACGGTCCTGTTTTTCCATCAGCACTTAAGCCGAATCCCCCTTCAATCATCCAGGGAAAACCAGGACCGTCCCCATTTTTGAAGGCCAACCCCGGCTTTTGGCGATTTTTCCCGCCCTACCGGAATGTTTTCTCCGGCATCCCGGGCAGGAGCAAAAAAATGTCCTTGTAAGAGTTCCTGATTTGGTCGATTTTGGCTGGCGCGTCGCCTTCAAGCCGGATGGGGAGGTGCGTCAAGGCGATGTGGTCAGGCTTGAGGACCTCCTGGAGGAATCGGGCGCGATTGGGTTCCAGAGGGAACCAGAAATGGACCAGGGCCAGGTCGACCGGAGCCACGCCCAGCCCGAAATCGCGATATTCATCGACATTCCCCGGCGAGTCCCCCTCGTGGAAAATGCGCCAGCCGTCGATCTCGAAGAGAAACATGACATTCATGGGGGATTCTTGCTGGCCGTGCAACGTGCGGAACGCCGTGACGGACACCCGTTTCAGGTCTCTCTTTGCTTTTTCTCCGACATTGAGCTCGAGTGAAATAACGCGAGGTTCGAGCCTAGCCCAGTCGGTCGCCGCCTTCCGCAATTCCGCCACCGCATCAGCAGGGGCCAGCAAAACAGGCCCGGAAGTCCTTTCCATGTAGCGAGCGGCCAAAACCGCGTCGAAATGGTCGGGGTGGTTGTGGGTGACAAGCAGCACGTCCACCCCGTCAAAGGGAGCCTCTCCCCTCATAATCTTATCGAGGACGTCCGGAGAGGGCGCCCGGTATGCCTGATTGGGCTTATCGAAAAGGGCGTCGATCAGGACCTTGGCATCTCCGGAAGAGACGAGAATCCCTTCGTTGGCGACATAATCGAGGACGAGCGGCTCCCGCCGGACGGTTTGGCCGGCGTGCCGGGGATCCGCCCCCCGCGTGGCTTGTCCGGAAATGAAGCCCACGATCATCATCGACGTTACGAAACCCCCGAGGCGCCTTAACCCGTCCGGCCATGTTGCCACGAGAAACCTCCTGAAAACGTGCCCGCTTAATTCTTCGCCGCATCCCGGAGAGATGACCGAAAGGAAAGTCCGCTTTTTCATTTTTTTTGGGGCTTACCGCTTGAACGAGCTGGTGGGGAGGAACTGCGGCAGGGCCTCGCGCTCCTCCAGGATTGAGATGATCCCCTGGGCCCAGCGGATGATCTGCAGGGTCCCCCGGAGGTCCCAATCGGGCTGGATCTCGTCGGTGACCTTGTGGTATTTCGTTTTCCGGTAATCCTCGAATTTCCGCTGGACGAGGCCCTTGTCCGGTCCCTTGGAGACGATCCCCTGGCTGAGCCAAACGCCCGGGATGCCGACTTTGACGAAGCTCAACTGGTCCGACCGGAAGAAAAACCCCAGCTCTCCGTTCCGCTCGGGGATATAGCGGAGCCCCATTTTTTCCGCGGCCTCCCGGCAGACGCCGTCGAGTTCGGAGTGCCTGGCCCCGATCGCGAAAACGTCCTCGGTCTCGCCCCAGACGTTGGTCATTTCGAAGTTGATGTCGGCGACCGCCGAGCCGGCCGGGAACGGCAGATGGCGCGAGAAGTAATCCGAACCGAGAAGGAGCTTCTCCTCGCCCGTGACCCCGACGAAGCAGAGATCGTCCTTGAGGAGCTCCGGCCTCTGGGCATAGTACCCCGCAAGGGCCAGCATGGACGCCGAGGCGGAGCAGTTGTCGACGGCCCCGTTGTAGATTTGGTCGCCCTGAAGGGTCTCGTCCTTGCCGAAATGGTCGTAGTGCGCCGAGACGATGATCATCTGGTTCCGGGCGCCCAAGCCCTTGGCCCGGACGATGCCCGCGACGTTCGTGCCTTCGACCGTGCGATAGACAGGCTTCTGGCGGACGGTGACGGTCAGGCCGAGGGGCACGGGCGTGAATTCCGGGGTTTCGGCCTTGGCCAGGAGCGCCCGGCGGTCGGCCTTGACGGCCGCAAAGACCTTGTCGGCCGTTTCGCCGCTGACCCATCCCTCGAAGAAAAGGCCCGGCTTCTTGTCGGGCAGGAAGAAGCTCTCCGTGCCCCAGGAGTTCCGGAGAACGTCCCAGCCGTAGGCCGCGCCCCCCGTGTTGTGGATGATGAGGACCCCGGCGGCGCCGAGCTCGGCGGCCTTTTCAAACTTATACGTCCACCGCCCGTAGTAGGTCAGGTCCTCGCCGTCGAAAATCCCGCCCGGCCTGTTCCCCGGCTCGTTGATCTCGGCGAGGAGGACCTTCCCCTTGAGGTCGATGCCCTTGATGTCGTCCCAGTTCCGCTCCGGCGCCTGGATCATGTAGCCGCAATAGACGAGCTCTCCGGAAACCTCGGCCGGCGAATCTTCCCGTTCCGACCTGACCAGGAAATCATCGAAGAGGACGGGCGCGATCTTGGCCGCCGGAGAGCCGGTCGCGAGCGATGCCAGGGGATCGTGCTTGACCGCGCGCAGCGGGAACGTCTGACGGTAGCTCGAGCCGAAGGCCGGCTCGAGGCCGAAGGTCCTGAAGTAATCCTCCTGGTAGCGCGCCGCGAGCTCGATGCCCGGGGTTCCCAGGCCCCGGCCTTCGAGGCGGTCGTCCGAGAGGTTGCGGATGTGCGTCTCGATCTCCTGGACCGTGACTTGCACGGCCTGGTTTCTCGACCCCTGGCAGGACCAAAGGGCAAGACCGGCGGCGAAAACAAAGGCGAAAGCGGCTCGGCGGAATTTCATGCTCCCTCCTGGACCAAGGCCGGCCGGCCTGGAATTTGCGGGCCCGCCGGCGGACATTTCCATGCGCAGGGCCTCATGATAGCATAAGGGCGGGAAGCATACGACCTCCGGGCGGAAAATTGCTTTTCGGGACGCGTTTAGATAGACTGAAACTCAACCGACTTACGTCCAGGGAATGATCTTGGGTCCTTCAGAAGGCGGCGGCCCGGCCAATCTCCACGTGGGAACGTCGGGGTGGAGCTACCCGGGCTGGCGGGGAAGGTTCTATCCGGCCGGACTTGCTTCCAAGGGCTGGCTCCCCTATTATTCCGAAGCCTTCGACACGGTCGAAGTCAACATGACCTTTTACCGGCTGCCGAAGCCCGATGATTTCAAGAAGTGGTCCGACCTGACCCCTCCGGGCTTCACGTTCACCCTCAAGGCCAACCGCCAAATCACCCATACGAAAAGACTGAAGGACGTCGGGCACGAGGTGAGCTATTTCTACCACCTCGCCGGGAACCTGGGTGAAAAACTGGGCTGCATCCTCTATCAATTGCCTCCGGCCATCGTCAGGAACGACCAGCTCCTCCGCGATTTCCTGGCCGTCCTTTCCCCGGAGTTCAAGAATGTCGTCGAGTTCCGCGATCCGAGCTGGTACGCGCCGGACGTCTACGAGATCCTGAGGTCCCAGGGGGCGATTTTCTGCATCGTTTCCTCGACCAAGGTTCCCGCCGACGCCGTCCGGACCTCGGACACGGCCTACTTCCGCTTCCACGGCTTGACGGGCGGTTACCGGCACGACTACTCGGAGGCCGAACTCGGCGAATGGGCGGGCGTCGTCCGGGCCACGGGCGCCACCGAGACTTTCGCTTATTTCAATAACGATTACCAGGCCGCCGCCGTCCGGAACGCCGTCCGGCTCCGGGAGCTCCTGAAACCTGCCGCGAACGGATTGACCGGGAAAGCTCTTTGGCCTAACATAACAGGGCCGGGCGGCACCCGGACGAAAGGAGCACGTCATGTCAACATCCCATAGATTCCTGGTCGTCCTTCTCGGCGCGGGCCTCATCCTGAGCTGCGGGTTGGCGCTTCGCGCCGGCCAAGCCCAGCCGGCCAAGGCCGAGGCGCCGATCCTCGTCACCTCCTGCGGGCAAAGCATGGGCGCGACCCAGATCAAGGTCCTATTGCAGCAAAAGCTGAAACTGCCCTTCGACTTCGAACCGCTGGCCACTCCCTCGACCCTCCAGGCCAAAGCCCAAGCCGGCACTCCCTACAAATCCATGATCATCGTCATGGGAGCCAGCCTTAAAGGCATGGGCGCGGCCGGGATATCGATCGATGACGAGCTCGCCCGCGCCGCGGCCCTGATCGCCGAGGCCCGCAAGGAAGGCGTGACGATCATCGGCGCTCACGTCGGCGGCCTGAAGAACCGGGCCCAGGGGGCCGCGGCCGGCGATACCACCGATGAACAGAGCATCGACGCCGTGGGTCCCAACTCGAACATCCTTCTGGTCTGCAAGGAAGGGAACGCGGACGGCCGGTTCACGACGATCTCCAAGGGCAAGAACATCCCCCTGATCGAGGCCGAAAAGCTCTTGGATCTCGTGCCCGCGTTGGAGAAGTTGTACGGCAAGTAAAGGCCGAGGTCGCCGGCTCACCTTTTCTTGATTTCGACCAGGCCGAGCTTGGCCTGAACGTTCACCCACTCCTCGACGTCCTTGAGGCTAATCGGCTCGAACTCGGCGGAGGCCGCGTCCCGGATGTCCAGAATCGAGCGCGTGTTGTCGATGAAATTGCGGAGTTCCTCCTCGGCCATCATGATGGGCAAGGGCGGCTCGTACTTGAGCTTCTGAAATTCCCCGCGCATCTCCCACATCTGAATCATCCCGCCCATCTTCTTTGTCCGGACGGGGACGAGTTGACCGCACCGGATTTCGTCCGCCGTAAGGGCCGGTTTCTCGAGCTTGACATTCAACCCAAGGCAGCGTGAAGCGTAGAGGTCATCGATCCCCTTGGCATAAATTGCCCTCAGCCCGTCGAGAGCCGCCAGTCGGCTCTGGAGTCCGACCTCGGCGCCTCTGTCGCCCTTGACGAAAAACCGGGCGGAGGCCAGGGCGGCCTTTTCTCTGAGGAAGGCCTGGCTGATCACGACTCTGGCTTCCTTGGCCTGGACATGGATGGTTTTCGGGTCGCCGGCGCCGAGGAGCCGCTCGGCTTTGGCCTTGTCCCGGCCCAGGCGGCCCATCTGGCGCGAGGCCACCTCCCCCAGCATCCGTTCCGCTTCGGCGGGACCGGCGTTGGCCAGGAAAACGGCGGCGGCCGTGGAAATCGCCACGACCCGCTTGAACTGGGTCGCGTCGGATTTATCGACCGTGTCGCCGCTCGTGTGGTACCACTGGTCGGGCCAGACGATCATCAGGACGGCCGGGATGCGGATGCTGCCGTCGATGAACACGTCGTGGTCGCTCCCCCCCGAGTAATCCTCGATTTGGTAATAGAACGGATCGCGGGAGCCCGTCGGCGCGAGGATCCCGCCCGTCCTCCAGTTCGCTTCCTGGGCGGCTTTCTGGGAATCCCCCATCCACTCGTAGCACGAGGCCATGACGTCGTTGAGATACGTCGGAAGCGACCAGGGGGTCTGGTGGAGCCGCATGTAGCTCAGGTTCTTGATAAGCCCCTCCCCGACCATGTCGAGGTTGATATCGGCGAACATCTTTTTGGTGATGTCCGGGTACTTCTCGAGGTAGGCGGCCGTTCCCGAGATCTCGGGGACGAACAGGAAGCGGACGGAGCGCTTGAGAGGGGGGATCTTGCCGTCGTTCACCAACTTGCGGAGGACGCGGGCCGTTTCCAGGATGGCCGTGCAGCCGGAGATATTATCGTTGGCACCCTGCTTGGCCCAGCCCTCAAAGAGGTGGGCCGTGAATACGAGCTCTTCGTCGGGGTACTGCGTCCCTTTGATGAAGCCGACCGTCATCTGGTCCTTGTAGTTCGGGACCTGCTGGGTCTTGACCACCGCCCGGACGACGACCTTCTGGCCGCGCTCGAGGGCGTCGCGGAGGTCCTGACCCTGCCGCTGGGAGACCATGAAACCGAACGTGGGCTTGTCCTTGTCTTCGAGGCGAAGTCCGCTCCAGCCGACCTCGTCCCGGTCGAACTCGGGATGGCTCGAGGACCAGCCGATAAGCCCGGCGGCGCCGAATTTCTCGACCCCCAGGCGGCGGGCCATGCCGGGCGAACCGTTGACAAGGAGGATCTTGCCCTCGGCCTTCTTGTCCTTGTAAAACTCCTCCCGGTTTCCGGGCCCGACATACACGAGCTCGGCCGTCGTGTCGCCCGAAACGCTGCCCGAGCAGAGACAGGCCGGGACCTCCTTGAGGTCGGCGATCTTGCGGAGCTCCGGCTGGACGATCCAGAGCTCGGCCGACTCGGCGTCCCAGGTCGTCTTCCCGCCCACCGGGAGGTCGAGGATGGCGGCATCGTCGATCCCGTACTCGCGGAGCCTGTCCAGGATGAAGGCGGTTTCAAAGTAGCCTTTCTGGTATTCCTCGGCCTTGCGGTTGCGGTTGACGCCGGCGAGATAGAGTTCGTTCTGAAGGGCGAGCTCTCCCGAGGCCTCGTTGACGATGGCCCGGAGGACATCGGGCGCGAGCAGCGTGCGGGACGGGCCGTCCTGGGCCCGGGTCGGCAGCAGGCCGGCGGCGAGCATGGCGGTCATCAGGATGATGGCGGGTCGTTTCATAGGGCCTCCTTCCATGGCGTGATGGCCTATTGTAATCCCGACCCGATTCGTTTCAAAATAAAAAGGGCGGCCCTCCGCCAGGCCGCATTTTCGCGGCCGCCGTTCTGTGATAGAATCGGAGCCGGACGAGATACCGGCAAACTCCCGAGGGAGGTCAAAGATGGTCGCAACCGAAACCGCCCGGACAGTCATCCTCATCCTTTTGGGCCTGTCGGTCCTTTGGGTCATCGTCTGCGTCGTCCGAAACGATACGGCGACCCTCGTCCGCGCCCTCATCGTCACCGTCCTCTTCGGGGTGGCATTCTACTACCTGAACCAGACCAAGCTCCCGACGCTGACCGTTAGAGGCATCAAAGAAGACCTGTTTCCTCCCAAGCCCATCCACGCCTCCTTCGAAAAGCGTACGGCTTATATCAACGGGGTGGAACGGACGATCTACAGCTTCGCCGAGCCCGGCCCCGAGCTCACGCTGAGCATGGAGGGAGGGGGAAGTAACCTGTCCATCACGGACATCGAACCCCTCAACCGCCTCCTGCGATACGTGGGACTCCCGCCGGTCAAGAGGGGCGCCCGGGAGCTGTCCGCGATCACCGGAGTCAGCCTCGACACGGACAAGTACCGGTGGGAGGACTATGCCCTGGGAATCCTGATCATCGAGCGGGGGATCTGCCGCAATGTCGCAACGACGAATACGTATCCTTGCGTCGAGACGATCACGATTATCGCGCGTTGACCGCGGGCCAGGAAACAGGTTTTGAACGCCACGACGTCCGCCGCCCTCATCCTCGCCGTCATGATCGGGGCTTATGTCATGGCCAGGGTCCTGAAGGTCTCGACGGAGCTCTCGCTCCTCGCCGCGGCCATGGCCGGCTCCCTGGCCGGGGGGAACGGCATTCCCGCCCGCCACATCGTGGAAGGGGCCTTCACCTACTTCGACATCATCCTGATCTTCGTCGCCGCCACCCTGTTCATGAACCTGCTCAAGGAGTCGGGCGGGGCGGCGTTCGCCGTCCGGGCCATCCTCCGGCGCTTCCATCGCCGGAAGGGCCTCCTGCTGGCCCTGCTGGCCATTCTGCTTCTCATCCCCGGCGCCCTGACCGGAGCGGGCAGCGTGACCGTCCTCATCCTGGGGGGCATGGTGGCCACGGTCCTGGGCACCATGGAGATCCCCAAACCGAAGGTCGCGGCCATCATCTTCGTCATCGCCGGCCTGAGCGCGGCGGCGCCGCCCATCAACCTCTGGGCCATGCTCACGGCCGCCGGGGTCAACATGCCCTACGTCGGGTTCTTCCTGCCGCTCCTCGTCCCGTGCGTCATCCTGGCCCTGATGACGATTTTCATCCTCGGCGGGAAGGCCAAGCCCGTCAACCTCGAGAAGGCCCTGCGGGAGCTGCCCGAGGCCCCTCCCCGGATGAACTGGGCCAGGGTCGGCACGCCTTTCCTGGCCTTCATCGTCCTGCTCGTCGCCGGCCGCGTCTTTCCGTTCGCCTTTCCGATCCTCGGACTGCCCCTCATGTTCATGGGCTCGGCCTTGCTGGCTCTCCTGCTGTCCCCGGTGAGGCTCGATTTTCTCCGGATCTCCCGGGAGACCGTTCACCAACTCCTGCCTCTCATCGGGACGCTGACTTGCGCCGGGATCCTCGTCCAGATCATGACCCTGACCGGAGTGCGCGGGCTCATCGCCATCACGACGGTCACCCTTCCGGTGACGGTCGTTTTCCTGACGCTCTGGCTGACCCTGCCCGTCTCGGAAACGGTCCTGATGTGGGGCTCGGCGCCGGTCCTGGGGGTCCCCCTCGTCCTTTTCTTCAATACGATCGGGCTCAATCCCATCGTGGCCCTGGCCGGGATGACCATCATCTGGCCTCTCGGAGACGCCATCCCGCCGACCGCCATCATCGGCCGGCTGACGGTGGCCACCGTGGGCATGAAGGAGCCTTATATCAAGTTCCTCAGGCACTGTCTGGTTCCGGCGCTTCTCATCGCGATCGTCGGAACCCTGATGGTCGTTTTCAGCAAGAAGCTGGCCTTTTTGACGCTCTTTTAGCCATACCCTCGGCCGGCAGGCCGAGGGTATGAATGGGAGATAAAGCCTCGCGAGGCGAAAGACGATGATTGTCACGGTTCTCTATTATGTGCTGACGGCTTATGTCGCCGTCCTGCTCGTCTGGAATTTCATCAGGAGGAAAAGATGGCAGGAGGAGGTCCTCTACCTGGTCGTCCTCATCCCGTTTCTCCTGAGGCTTCTCCGCTTGAAGTGAGGCGCAGGGGTCAAGAAAAATGAAGATGCGGAAAATCGCGATCGCAGCCCTCGGGGCGGCCCTGGCAGCTTTCGCCGGCCTGAGCTTTTATCGAAGCCGGCACCTCGGGGAGCCGGTTGTGCCCGGCCCGAGCGTCGCCAAGGTGGCCAAACTCGGCGACTATTTCCCCGGCATCCGGGGGAGCGTCAACGACGCCAACGTTTACGTCCTCGAAGGAAAGGAGGCGGGCGGGTCGGTTCTCGTCCTGGGCGGCACGCATCCCGAGGAGCCGGCGGGCCGCCTCACGGCCTGGATCCTGGCGGAAGACGCCGTCCTGGCCAAGGGCCGGCTCTTCGTCATCCTCTCGGCCAACCGAAGCGCCTCGACGGCGACGCGGCTGGGCGGCGCCTATCCCCCGGACTTCACCATCCCGACATCCTGGGGCGGCCAGGAATTCCGGATGGGCGACCGGTGGTCAAACCCTCTCGACCAATGGCCGGACCCCGAGGTCTATATCCACTTTCCGACGCGTCAGCAGCTAGCCTACATGGACATCCGGAACCTCAACCGGGCTTTCCCCGGAAGGCCGGACGGGACGTTGACGGAGAAGACCTGCTTCGCCATCATGGAGCTTATCCGGAAGGAGAAGATCGACATTGAGATCGACCTCCACGAGGCCGAGCTCCAGTATCCCGTGATCAGCACCATCGTCGCCCACCAGAAAGGGGCCGACCTGGCGGCCATGGCCTCCATGATGATCAGCAGCAACGATGGATTCCCGATCGGGGTCGAGTCCTCGCCTCCGGCCCTCCGCGGGCTGTCTCATCGCGAGGTCGGCGACCATAGCGGCGCCATTTCGCTCCTCCTCGAAGCGCCGGAGCCCTTTCTTGACGCCACCCGCGGCCGGACCGACCGGGAACTTCTCCTCACGGGAAAAGACGAGTTCATCGTCCGGGCGGGAAAGCGGGGTCTCCTTTTCGAAAAAATCGACGAGAAGGGCTGGCCCATCGACGTCCGCGTCGGCCGGCACTGCACGACCATCCTCGAGATCCTGGACGTTTGGTCCGGAGACAACCCGGCCAAGGCGGTCGTGGTAAGCGGTGTTCCGAAGTACGCCGAGGTCATCAAGAACGGGACCGGCGCCTACCTCAAGAACCCCAAAGCCGCGGATCCCGCCAAGATCATCTACGAATAAGAAAGCCCGACCGACTGGTTTTCCCTATGGGCGGGCAGGAAGGCTGGTGTTCCAAATATCGGCCTCAAGTTGCAGAGAGCCGTCGGCCGTTTTTCTCCAGATCACCAGGTACTTGCCGGCATCTTCCCAAGCTGTTTTTCCCTCGGGCCAGATCTTGAGGGTGTAGGTGCCGATTTCGCGGATCCGATCTCCATGGACATCGACCTCCGCGGAGGTGAGCACGGCATCCTTGATCCCCATTTCCAGGCCCGTCCGCCAGAAGGCTTCGATATTATCCCGTCCGTTGATCATGTCCTGATGCGGCGGCAGAAGGAAGGCGTTGTCGCTGTACAAAGCGGCGATGTCCGCGGCCTTGCCCAGCCGGACGGCGTCTCGGAACTTCGTGTTCGCGGCTTCGACGGCCCGGCGGGCCAAGGCGATTTTCCCAAGGCCCCCCCTTTTTCCGGGCAGAAGCGACTTCGCAGCGACGGCTCCGATAAGAAAGAAGGATGAGACTTTCGTGAATGTCGAGAATTTCATGGGCTGTCCCTCCCGCCGAAGATATTCGAAGTCCTGGGCCCGAGTCCAGTCCCCTTACCATAGCATTTTACTCCATTCTTAGTATTTTTCCCCGTCCGCGCGGGAAATCCAGGCACGGCCAGGCCGGGCACGGCGCCTGAGCATGCTTCGGGCGGCGATGGCGATTAGAATAATATAGATGGCGGAGGCCAGGATGAAGGCCTTACCGGGCTTCCCTGCCCGTTGATCCAACCCGCCCTCGCCGGGCCCGGGCAAAGGCTTGGGGTTCCAGGGGAGCCCATAGCGCTCCGCAAGCCGCCTGAGGTTAAGGAGGTGGATCACGGGGACCCTCCTGGCCGCCATCGCCTGAAGAACGCCCCTCTCCTCGAGAGGCGGCACGAAGACATCCCGCACGAGCCCCGGCTGAAGTTTCAGGACCTCCGGGTTCGTGCCGATGTTGGCCCAGCTGCCCCCGATGTTGACGAAGGCCTTGACCGGCCGCCCGCCGGCGGCCGCATCGTAGAGCCTCAGCCGCTCTTCGACGTTCGCCCGCAGGCCGGATTTTTCGAGGAACGGCACGCCGCTCCCCTTGATCCTGGCCCGCAGGAGATCGCGCGCTTCCGGGGTCATGTCCCGCCCCAGATCCTCGTCCCCGCCCATGGCGAGAGCGATGGGGGTAATGTCCAGCAAACCGGACGTTCGAAGGCATTCCTCCATGTCCAGCCAGTTGAAGGCGGGGATATTGGCCCCCCACTCCGAAGCTCCCAGGGAGGAGATGACGAGCGGACGGAGCTCCATAACTCTGGCGGCGGAGAGCGTGGCGACGATGAGCGCCGGGAACGAACTCGACGCGCCGACGGCGACCACATCCCCTTCCCGGGCGCCGGCCTCACGAAAAAGGCGGACCATCAAGCCCGCGAAATTCGGGTTGGTCGAGGTCCTCTTGGCCGCGAGGTTCCCGAGGGACGTCGTGATGGGCGAGGTCTCGAGACCGATGAGCCCGGTCCGGTTCGGGTCGGATTTTTCGTCGACCGGGACTCCGCTCCGCGCGCGGCAATCCCGGATCGCGGCTTCGGCCCGGGCCATAAGCCGGGCCGCCTCGATCATTCCTTTCCGTATGGAGGGCTGCCGCCCGGTTCCGAAAAAGACGAGGAAGATGTAGGCCAGGCTGACGGCGGCCGCGGCATACACGGAAGCGAAAGTGTTCTCTGAGCGGTGTCTCTTCATGATCTACAGCAGAGAAACGAGATGGACGACGGCGAAAGTCAGGGCGGAAACCGTGACGGTCGAAGCGAGCGTCGGCAGGAGTTTCTGGCGGACGAGATTCGAGGCCAGGATCCCGGGAATCACCCAACCGATGACGCGGAGCTCGAGCGGCGCCTCGAACAGCCGCGGCAGCGCCAGGAACCAGGCCTGGGAGAAAAACGCGCCGGCCAGGACCATCAGGACGAACCGCCGCCGGCCGAACAGGATCAAACGGCCGGCGAGAAACCGGTAAATCAGCACCGTTAAAAGCGCCGCCGCAAGGGTGGCGAGGACTCTTAGGGGTTGGCCGAGATAAAGGGCGATGTACCCGGGAACGATGATCCCGCCGGGCGAAACATCCGTCGTTTCGGCCCAAAAGAGGGCGAGGAGAAGCCCGACAAGAAGTGTTTCAACGACCAAGGAGCCTCCCCACGTCCTCCCAGTAGCTGACGATCCTTTCGCCCGGGCCGACGATATTTCCGAGGCCGACGACGAGGTGTTCGCGAGCTTCCGGGGCGACCATTTTATCCATCAGGTCCTCCGGGAGCGGGTTCGCGAAGAACGAAAATTTCGTGATCCCGGGGCCGACGGCCCCGCGCAGCTTCCTGGCCGCGGCCCGGGCCGGACCGCCCACGACGGCCACGCGCTCGAATTCCCCGAAGAACCCGGCCCCCGCGGCCTGGACCCACTGGAGCGTCCGGTCGCCCCGGTCTTCGCGCAGACAGAGGAGACCGACGAGGGGCCTCGGCTTCGTCGGGAGCATGGTTTTGATCTGCTCGAGGGCCGCGGCGGAGGATTCGGGGTCGTTGGCGGCGAACGCGCTCGCGCAGATCGCCGTCCGGGGCGGCGTCCCGAACGCCACCGTCCACAGCCGCAGGCCGCCGAAATCCGGCAGCGCCCGGCTCATCGCGCCGAGCGCCCGGCCGCGCTCGACGCCCAGAGACTCGAGGACGGCCAGGGCCAGGCGGACGTTGGGTTCGAACTCTCCAAACGGGATCGCCGCGCCATCTTCGATTTTATCTGACACAGGCTTGAGCCGCGCGCCGAGCCGGCCGGCCGCTTCTTCGAAGACGGGACGGGATTCCTCCGCGGGGAAAAAAACCGGGGCGCTCTCGGGGAAGGCGGCGGAGAGCGTTCGGGCGATGTCCTCCCTACTCCGGCCCATGGCGTCCACATGATCGAGCCGGACGTTTGTCAGGGCCAGGACCCCGGGACGGAGAATCCGCCGGGATTCCGTAAAGAGGCATTCCTCGCCGACGCTCATCATCTCGGTGACGAGGGCGTCGGCTTTGAGCCCGGCCGCCAGGCCGGCCAGCCGGACCTGTTCGCGGATCGAAGGCGGCCCGCCCCGCCTCGGAAACCCCCGCTCGGTCCCGTCGGGGAGGATCAGAGCGGGACGCGAGCCCGTCGTTTTGGCCAGGACCCTGGCGCCCGATTCGCGCAGCCCGGCCGCGATGAGCCGCGTCACGCCGGATTTGCCGCGCGTCCCCGCGACGGCGACCCGGAGAGGGACCCGCCGCAGGGCCCGCCGCAGCCTCAGGCTCTCCCCGGCAAGGTATAGCAGAAAGGCCACGAGGCAGGCGGAGATGACGAGAAGCTCTTTCGTGGCACGACTCCCGCGTGACTATTATATCCATAAATCCGGCTGAGGAAAGCACGGCTTCCCGCCCGAGGGCGATTGCCCTGCTGTGACACTTGAGCTAGAATGGGAAAATCCGGGAGGACGGGCATGAAAAAAAAGATCGAAATTGGCCTGATCGTCGCCCTGGTGGTCGCCATCGCGGGGTTCGCCGTTCTTTCGAAGCCGGCTCCCGCGCCCGCCGGGATCCAGCCGGCCCATAAGGCCGCCGACGCCGCTGCGGCGCCCGAAATCACCCTCCGGAACGTCACGGACCGGACGATCACCTACAAGATCTACCCCGTACGCCGCCCGGAGTCCCTTCAGACCAAGGAGATCGCTCCCAACGCCATCGACCGCTACAAGACCAACGAGACGATGGCCATCGAGTTCAACACCGGGGCGAAGGAGGTGATTTATTCGCTCGACCCGGGAAAACCCTATTCCTTCCGCTCTGACTTGGGGTCGGCCATCGACCTTTACCTCGGCGCCCACGGACGCGCCGACGCCGCGGACCTTGCGCCCTACGTCCCGTCGCCCTCGGCCGTCGTGGACAAGATGCTCGAGCTCGCCCAGGTCACCCGGCAGGACGTGCTCTACGACATCGGCTGCGGCGACGGCCGGATCGTGATCGCCGCCGCCCGCAAATACGGAGCGGCAGGGGTGGGCATCGACATCGACAAGGGTATGGTCGAAACCTCCAGGAAAAACGCCAAGGTCGCCGGCGTCGAGCGGTTCGTCAAGTTCATCTGCATGGACGCGACCAAGGCCGATGTCTCGGCCGCCACGGTCGTGACGCTTTACCTCCTCCCGGAATCCAACGCCCTCCTCCGGCCCATTTTCGAAAAGCAGCTGCGGCCGGGGACGCGGGTCGTCTCCCACAACTACGCCATTCCCGGATGGGAGCAGAAAGAAACCCAATCGGTCACCCTCAAGGACCAATACGGCACGGACCACACCATTTACGCCTACGTCCGCTAGCCGGCGGGACTCAGTATTTTTTGAAAATGCGCTTCCAGCGGGTTTTGGCCGGAAAGTGGGTCACGAAGTCCGCCAGCCGGCCGAGGACGCTTCGGTTCAGATAATAATCCGAGGTTTCAGCGTAAGACCAGTAAATGCGCCAGGGCCGGCCGATGATGTCGGCCGCGGGCAAAGGCCCCCAGACCCGGGAATCGGCGCTGACGTTGCGATTGTCCCCCATGCAGAAATAGTGGCCCGCAGGGACCCGGAAGGCGATCCCCTGTCCGGTCCGGACGGCACAGGAGCGGAATTCCGCGGGAAACTCCCTTTCCCAGAGGTCCGGATTTTCGGGCGGGAAGTTCGAGGGGACGGCGGGCCCCCCCTTGAGGAACACGTAGGGCTCGGCCAGGGGTTTGCCGTCGATGGATACCCGGTTGTCGACGATCCTGACGAGTTCGCCTGGAAGGCCGATCACCCGCTTGACGTAGATCATCCTCCCCAGGTTGCCGGCTTTGATCTCAGGGGGCGCCTTGAAGACAACGATGTCCCCCCGCCGGATGTCCCTCATCGGAAATACGAAGCGGTCCAGCAGCCCCGGAGTCAGGGCGTAGGCCGTCCGGCTGGCGAGAAGATGGTCGCCGATGAGCATGTTGTCTTCCATGGACGACGTAGGGATGGCGAATGACTGGAGCAGGAACGCGTTGAGGAATATGACCGAGATCAGGACCTCGATGAGGAGCTTGGCATTTTCGCGCAGCCATTCCCAGGCTGTGGGATGAGCGCTCCGGCCGACGGGGTCCGCGTTGTTCATCGGTTCCTTTGGGTCCGGGTTCATGTCAAACGCCTCACACGAAGTAGAGGAGCCAGCTCAGGAGGATTCCGCCGCCGACCAGGACCGCGAACGTCCGGGCCGCGTGCCGGACGATCTCCTTCTTGGTCTCGAACTTGAGAAAGGCCGTCATCACGGAAACAACCGCGGCGAAAATCAGCATCAGGGCCAGGTGGCTTTCAAGCATGGCGGATGCCTTTGGCCGTTTCAAAGGCGTGGAAGGCCGCCAGATAATTCATCAGCCCCGCCGTGACGATATAGGCCGTTCCGATGTCGAACGTCAGAGCCGAGGGGTTGCCCGCGCCCAAGCCCGCCGCCTTGGCGGCCGCGAAAAAAACGCCCGTACCCAGGCTTCCCAGAAATTTCAGGAGACTCACGAGCTGAAGGTCGGGAGGAACGCCGAGCCGCCCCTGGAGCGCTAGTCCCATGCCCAGCAGGATACCCGTCCCCCCGAGGAACACGGCCCCGCGCGCGTACTTTTTTTGAAGGAAATGGCCCAGCCCGGGCACGGCGACGGACGCGGCGAACAGGAGGTGGGGTTTAACGCGGTCAGCGAACGATCCCATTTTTCCACTCCTAGTCCATCATAACGCCGGTCCCGGAGGATTAGTTGCCGCCGGTCGCGGAGATCGCCCGGATATCACTCGGGATTTTCGATGATCCCGCCGCCGAGGACGAGCTCACCCTGGTAGAAAACGGCGGACTGCCCTGGGGTAACGGCGGAGAGGGGTTCGGCGAATTCGACGAGGGCGCGGCCGTCGCCCGCGGGGGAAATGCGGGCCCTGGCCGGCTGGCTCGTAGAGCGGATCTTGACCAGCGCGTCCAGGGAGCCCACGAACCTGTCGTACGCGATCCAGGCGGTGTCGCTCACGAAACAGGAAAGGCGATAGGTTTCACTCTCCGGCCCGACCACCAGCCTGTTTCTCCTGGCGTCGATGGCGATCACGTAAAGCGGAAACGGCGAAGACAGGCCCAGGCCCTTCCGCTGGCCGATGGTATACTTCCAGATCCCCGTGTGCTTTCCGAGGACGGTTCCCCGGCGGTCGACGATGTCCCCTTCCGTGATGGGGCCGCAGACGAGTTCGCTCAAATCGCCGCTGTAGAAGTCCTGGCTCTCCGGATGGTCGTGGACCGGGAGGCCCGCGTCGCGGGCGATTTTGCGCACCTGGCTCTTCAAGAATTGGCCCAAAGGAAACACGGCCTGCGAAAGCTGGTCCTGGGACAAGCGGTAGAGGAAATAGGACTGGTCTTTCCGCGGATCTGCGGCCGTTTTGAGGAGAAAGCGTCCCGAGGTCTCGTCAAAGGCCACGCGGGCGTAATGTCCGGTCGCGAAATGATCGAAGGCGAGGCCGGATTGCCTGGCCGCCTCGGGAAGAAGGCCGAACTTGATCAGCGGATTGCAGCGGACGCAGGGATTGGGCGTCCGGCCGGCGAGGTACTCTTCCCGGAAGTCGCGGACGATGAGGTCTTCATAATTCTCCGAACAGTCGAAAAGATAAAACGGGATGCGGAGCTCAGCGCAGACCCCGCGGGCCGCCTCGATGTCCTTCTCCTCGTCGGGACCGTAACAGGCGCTCCCGGTGACCGCCTTCGGCGCCGTCTCCCGCCAAAGCTTCATCATGATGCCGGCGACATCATTCCCGTCGTTTTTCAAGAGGAGGGCGGCGACAGAGGAATCGACCCCTCCGCTCATTCCCACGGCGATGTTCATTGGGCCGCTATTATATATCAGGAAGGATGGCTAAACCATTCGCGCCCGGCCGCGCAGGTCACAGCTGGTAGCGCTCTTCCATGATGTCCTGGAAGGTGATGACGCCCTCGAGGACGTTTTCCTCGTCGACGACGGGGACCATCAGGAACTTGTATTTCCCGAAGACCTCGGCGACGGACCGAATGTCGTCGTCCGTCCAGACCCTGACGATGTGCGTGTTCATCAGGTCCCGGACCGGGGTGTCTTTTTCGACGAGCAGCAGATGCCGGAGCGTGATGAGGCCCTTCAAACGGCCTTCGGCGTCCAGGACATAAATGTAGGCGACCGACTCCAGGGGATGAGTCGTGTTCTTAAATTCCCGGACGGCGTCGCTGACCGTCTGGTCTTCCCGGACGGAAAGGAAGTCGGTGGTCATGATGCGGCCCGCCGTCCCTTCCTTGTAGGTCAGAAGCCCCTGAAGCAATTCCCGGCTGGGTTTCTCCATTGTTTGGATGAGCTTGCGCTTCCTCTCCTCGGGCATTTCGGCGAGAAGGTCGGTGGCCTCGTCGGGTTCCATTTCCTCTAGAAGGTCCGAGGCCTTCTCCTCCGAAGCGGCCTCGATGAGAGACAGCTGGAGCTTGGGCTCGACTTCCTGGAGGGTGTCGGCCGCCGTCTCGAGGTCGAGCGCCTTGAACACCCTGTTCTGGTTTTCCCTATCCAGATCCTCCAGGATGTCCGCCAGTTCCGAGGGATGGAGGTCGTGGAGCCCGCCCGCGGCCACATTCAGCTTGAGATCGGCCCGATGGAGGTCAGAGGCCAGGGGTTGGATATATTTCCAGGACACGAGGACTTCGGGGACTTCGTATTCGAAAAACCACTTGGTCACGGCCTCGACCGGCCGCAGTAGCCCCAGGCGCCGGAGGATCCCTCTTTTCCCGATGTCGACGTGGACGAGCCTGAGGTCCTTGTTGATCACCAGGAGATGGATGTCGTTCACGCGTTCGATCTTGGCCCCCGACGTGTCCACGACTTGCTTGTCCAGGAGCTCCTCCTTGAGGAGGATATCTTCGCTCGTGACGTCCGCGGGGACGAACTTGGCCTCGGCGCCGGGGCTCAGGACGATTCCCTTGCCGGAAAAGCTCGCCACCTCGGCCCAGTCCAGGGCGAGCGTCTTCTTTCTTCCCAGCCGGACGACCAGAGCGCAGATCTTCGGGAAAGTCTCCGCGAGCCGGACTTTGAGGTCGGCCAGCCGGCCGATCCGCCAGCCCTCGGCGTTGACAACAGGACGGCCCAGGAGCTCGGAGACGTACAGGAACGACTTCGCGCCGTTGTTCTGGACGGTGATCAGGGGACCGGTCGCTTCGCGGGGCTTATCGAAGTTTTCAACGGCGTTCATGGGATCCACGGCGAATGGGCCGTTAACGCTTATAGCACGGGATCTTCCCCGTGTCAAAACGACGTCATTTCCGGGCCGCGAACGAGATGATCTGGGAGACGAGGAGGGCGACCGTAAGGCCAATCAGGATGACTGTGCTCGCCCAACCGACCACGTTCTGGAAGGCGTTGTTCACGTGGGACCCCATGATCTTCTTGTTGTTGACCATCCGGATCATGGAAACGAGGACGGCGGGAAGCAGGACGGCGTTCAGGACCTGGGACCAGATGGTGATGCCGATGAGCGGCGCCCCGGGGATGAGGATGATCACGACGGAGAGGCTCATGATGAAACCGAACAAGGCGTAGAATTGTGGGGCCTCGCGGATCCTCTTGTTGATGCCGGCCTCGAAGCCGAAAGCTTCGCAAGCGAAGAATGCCGTGGCCAGGGGCAGGATCGTGGCGGAAAAGACGGAAGCCACAAAAAGTCCGAAGGCGAAGAGCTGTGACGCGAAAGCCCCCGCGAACGGGGTCAGGGCCATGGCGGCGTCCTTGGCCTCGGTGATGACGACGCCGTTGACATGCAGGGTCGCCGCGCAGGCGACCATGATGAAGAAGGCCACGACGACCGTCGCGATGCAGCCGATGACGACGTCCCACACGGCGAACCTGTATTTTTCGACTTTGATGCCCTTCTCGATGACGGCCGACTGCATGTAGAACTGCATCCAGGGGGCGACCGTCGTCCCGACGATGCCGAGGACCATGCTCAGGTACGGCACGTCGAATCGCATCTCCGGCTTGACGAGAGACGTCCCGATCTTTCCCCACTCGGGCTTGGCCAGGACGGCCGAAACGATATAGGACAACAGGCAAAAGCTGAAGAACAGGAATATCCGCTCCGCGATCCTGTAGTTGCCCTTGGTCACGAGGACCCAGACGACAACGGCCACGATAGGGACCGATATGTATTTGCTGACGCCGAAGACCATCAGGCTCCCGGCGACCCCCGCGAATTCGGTGGCCGTGTTGCCGATATTGGCGATGATCAACCCCACGAACATGACGAACGTGACTTTGAGGCTGAAGTTCTCGCGGATCAGGTCGGCCAGTCCCTTGCCGGTGACCACGCCCATCCGGGCGTTCATCTCCTGAACGACGAGGAGGAGGATGAAGGACGGGATCAGGGTCCAGAGGAGCTGGTAGCCATAGGAAGCCCCGGCCACGGAATAGGTGGTGATCCCGCCGGCGTCGTTGTCGACGCTCCCGGTGACGATGCCGGGGCCGAGCACGGCCAGGAAGAGCAGCGTGTTCCGGAGGAAGCGGTTGTTCTTGAGCTTATCGGCCAGCGTCATGTCCGTTCACTCCGTACGGCCGCCACGGGACAGCCCACGATAAGGTCCAGGAATCAGGGAGTTTATAGCATAGCAGGCGGGGACTGTCAAAAGAACGCCCCAGCGGCGCCAAAACCAGGGGAGGCAGGCGCCATCGGAAAGTCCAAAAGGGGCCCGGCGGGGCGGTGCCGCCCGGGCCTCATTCCCCGTGCTTGACCCTGCCGTAGGAATAGGCCGTCGCGGCCATGTGCAGAAAGTACGTGGCCAGCGTGACATAACCGTATATCTTTCCGAGCAGGAACGCGTAGCCGATGAGGGACATGAGCGCCAGGTAGTACAGGATGAGATACGGTTTCATCGCGCGCCTGTCCCGGAACTTGATTTTCATGGCGTAGTCCACGAGGTATTCGACGACGCAGAAGACGACCATGAACAAGGGCAGCCCCCAGGTCCACCAGGCGCGGTGGCCGACGGCGCTGACGACCGCCGCCGCGGCGAGAGGAAAGGCCATGACCACCACGGCCAGGCCGGCCGCCTTCTCGACCGCCTGGGACTTGCGGGCCCTGGCCAGGAACATGACGATGAGCAGGAGATTGATGACGTTGGCGATCGCGAAGACGGAAAGATCCACGATCCGGTGGAGATGGAAATTCATGGCCTGGCCGCGGATGTCACTCGATGACGACGCGGTGGATTTTCTTTTTCCCGGCTTTGAGCAGCATGCCGTCGGGCCCGACATCCTTGACGGTCAGGAGCCGCTCGAGGCTGTCGATCCGCTCGTCGTTGACGGAGAGCCCGCCCTGTCCGATCAGCCGTTTCGCCTCCTTGCGTGAGGGGGTCAGGCCGACCTCGGTGAAAAGCTCGGCCGGGCTGATTCCGGATTCTAGGCGGGCTTGCGCGATGGCCGTCGTCGGGAGGACCGTGATATCGCCTACGACGCCTGTTTTTCCGCTCGCCGTCCCCTTCAAATCAACAACCTTGCCGCCAAACGCAGCGACAGAGGCCGCTTGAGCCTCCTCCGCCGCCTTCTCGCCGTGGGTGATCTTCGTCGCCTCGAACGCCAGGATGCGCTTGGCTTCGTTGATCTCGCTGTTCTTGAGGGCCTCCAACCGCTTGATCTCATCGAGCGGAAGCAGGGTGAAGAGCCGGAGAAACCGGCCGGCGTCCCGGTCGTCCGCGTTGACCCAGTACTGGTAGAAATCGTACGGACTGAATTGCTCGTGATCCAGCCAGACAGCCCCCTGGGCGGTCTTGCCCATCTTGGCGCCGGACGCGGTCGTCAGGAGGGGAAACGTCAGCGCCTCGACCGTCGCCCCTTCGATCCGGCGGACGAGGTCGACGCCGGCGAGAATATTTCCCCACTGGTCGTCGCCGCCCATCTGGAGGGTGCACCCGTGCTTCCTGTAAAGGGTCAGGTAATCGTAAGCCTGGAGAAGCTGGTAGTTGAACTCGATGAAGGACAGACCCTTCTCGAGCCGCAGCTTGTAGGCTTCGGCGGCCAGCATCCTGTTGACGCTGAAATGCCGGCCGATGTCGCGGAGGAACTGGATGTAATTCAGGGGCAGCAACCAGTCGGCGTTGTCGACGGCGATGGCGTTGGCCCCGTCGAAGTGGAGGTATCGGGAGAGCTGGATGAGGATGGCCTGGCCTTGAGTCCGGATGGTCCGTTCGTCGAGCATCTGGCGCATCTCCGTCTTGCCGCTCGGGTCGCCGACCATGGTCGTCCCGCTGCCGACAACGGCGATGGCCCGGTGTCCGGCCCGGCGGAGGTGGACCATAGCCATGATAGGGACGAGGCTCCCGGCATGGAGGCTCGTCGCGGTGCTGTCAAAGCCAACGTAGAAGGCGACGGGGTCGCCTCCAAGCGCCTTCCGCACGGCGCCCTCGTCGGACACCTGGGCGACAAAGCCGCGCTCTTTGAGTTCGTCATACACGTTGCCGCTCATGCTCCACGTGCTCCTTTTTCGCGGGGCGCCCTCGCTTCGGGCGTCCCTGGAACCCCATTTATAGCACAGTGCCCCGCGCGAGACAATTCGCCGTCTTGACTCGGACAGGTTTTGCAGGCGCCGAGGAAGAGATCAGCCCGGCGGTCGAATCCGGTCCCGGGGGGGGCGCGACGGGCAGGCCCGGCTTCTTACTGCAATCCGCGCTTCTTGAGCAACGGCTCGATCCGGGGCTCGCGGCCGCGGAAGCGCTTGTAGAGGACCATCGGGTCCTCGCTGTCGCCCTTCTCCAGGATGTTCGTCCGGAAGGACCGGGCCGTCGCCTGGTCGAAGAGGCTCGTCTCCTTGAAGGCCTCGAAGGCGTCCGAGTCGAGGACGGCGGCCCAGAGATAGCTGTAGTATCCGGCGGAATACCCGATCGCGCTGCTGAAGATGTGGGTGAAATAAGTCGTCCGGTAGCGGCTGACGATCTCCGGGATGAGGCCGATGCGGGCCATGGAGTCCGCCTCGAACTTCAGGGGGTCGACCTCCCTGGGCTCCGTGATCGTGTGCCAATCCATGTCCAGAAAGGACGCGGCGACATATTCCACGGTCTCGAAGCCCTGGTTGAAGAACTGGCTTTTCTTGATTTTCTCGATCAGCGCGTCGGGGATGGGCTCGCCGGTCTTGTAGTGCCGGGCGTAGGTTTTGAGGACCTCGGGGTCGGTGGCCCAGTTTTCCATGACCTGCGAACAGAGCTCGACGAAATCGCGCGGCACGTTGGTGCCGGATACGCTCTCATACGTGCACTTCGTGAGGAGCCCGTGGAGGGCGTGTCCGAACTCGTGGAAGAGGGTCGTGGCCTCCTCGAAGCTGATCAGGGCCGGCTCCCCCGCCGTGGGCTTGGAGAAATTCCCGTTGTTGACGATCACGGGACGGATGTCCACGCCGTTCTGGACGGACTGCTCCCGGTAATTGCTCATCCAGGCCCCGCCTTCCTTATTCGGCCGCGGGTAATAGTCGACGTACAGGATGCCCAGGTGGGAGCCGTCGGCGTCCTTGACCTCAAAGACCCGGACATCTTCCTGGTACTTGGGGATATCCGTCCGCTCGGTGAAGGTGATCCCGTAGAGCTTGTGGGCCACCTCGTACGCGCCGTTTCGGACGCTCTCGAGCTGGAAATACGGCCTCAGGGCGCTGTCGTCGAGGTCATATTTGGCCTTCCGGAGCTTCTCGGCGTAGAACCACCAGTCCCAGGGCTGAAGCTTGAAGTCCTGGCCATCCTTCCGGGCCAGGGCCTGCATTTCGGAGGCCTCGTTCCGGGCCCGGCCCAGGGCGGGCTTCCAGATTTTCTCTAGGAACGCGTAAACGGCCTCGGGGGTTTTGGCCATGTTCTCCTCGAGAACGTAGGCGGCGTGCGTCTTGTAGCCGAGGAGGTTGGCCCTCTCCACGCGAAGATTGGCGATCCTGACGGCGTTGGCCTTGTTGTCGAGCTCATTGCCGTTGTTCCCGCGCATGATGTAGGCCTTGAACATTTTTTCGCGGAGGTCGCGCTTTTCGGAATACTGGAGGAACGGGATGAGGCTCGGTTTGGCGAGCGTGAAGACCCATTTTCCGGGCTTGCCTCTCTCCTTGCCGGTTTCCGCGGCGCCGGCGACGACGGCCGCGGGCAGGCCGGCCAGGTCCGCGTTATTATCGATGACCAGCTCGAAGGCGTTGTTCTCTTTGAGAATGTTCTCGCCGAACTTCACGGTCAGGACGGAGAGCTCCTCGTTGATCTTGCGGAGCCGGGCCTGCTTGTCGGGAGGCAGGTTCGCGCCGCCGCGGACGAAGCCCTTGTAGGTTTTGTCGAGCAAGCGGCTCTGCCCGGGCGTCAGGACAAGCTTGTCGCGGGATTCGTAGACGGCCTTGACGCGGGCGAACAGCCCGGCGTCGAGGGCGATGTCGTCGCCGAGCTTGGCCAGCTTGGGCGCGACGTCCTTGGCGATCTGCTGCAGCGCGTCGCTCGTGTTGGAAGAATTCAGGTTGTTGAAGACGGCGCCGACCCTCTTGAGGAGCGCTCCGCTCCTGTCCAGGACCTCCAGGGTGTTGGCGAACGTGGCCGGTTCGCCGTTTTTCACGATGGCCTCGACCTCCTGTTTCTGGTCGGCGATGCCCTTATCAAAGGCGGGCATGAAGTGCTCGGGCTTGATCCGGTCGAAGGGCGGGACACCGAAGGGGGTCTGGAATTCCGTGAAGAACGGGTTGGCGGGAGCGGGGGGTTCCACGGACTTCTTAGCGCAGCCCGCGGCCGCAATGAGGATGACGGTCAGGACATAAAGGGTTCTTCGCATGGCTGGTCCTCCTGAGGAATAGAAAGGCGGCGGGGCCGGACGGCGCCGCCGCGGGATGGTCTGTTCGCTGATTCATCACCGGAAGCCGACAATCTAGCACAGGCTTCCGGGGAAAGTCAAAGAGGCCCGGGCCGCTATTTTTTCCGGGCCAGCTCGATGACGTTGGAGTTGTTGTCCGGGTCCACCCAGCTGCCTTTGAGGGTGTCGGCTTCGAGCTTCAACTCGATTTTAATGAGCCGGGTTTCGGCCCCCTCGGGAAGCTCAATTTCGAAGGACAGAGTCGGGTTTTTGAAGCTGACGTTCTTGATGGTCATCTCCGGAATTACGCCCGTCTCGTCCGTGATCTTGCCGGTATACGTTTCGCCCGCCTTTTCGAGGATCAGGTTGAAATCGGCCCGGTTGCCGTCCCCGAGAATGGTGTAGCCGGTCCAGGTTCCGGCCAGGTTCACTTCTCCGGCCTTCTGCGCGAAAGCTGAGGCGGCCGCCGCCAGCGCCAGGACCGCTAGGGCCAGGATCAGGCTGGTTTTTCTCATGGTAACGCTCCTTTTCGCGGGACTCCGCCATATCCGCTATCGGGCCTCCCGGACCTCCCGGGCGCCGGGGATACAGTCGTTTCCCTTCACGTATTGTATACGAATCTCCCTCCGTTTGAGTTCCAGGAAAATCCGCCCGCCGCGAAAAACACCCGGAGGCGAGCTCAGAAGCCGGCCGGTCTCAGAGTTGAAGCGCGTAGGAAATCTTCATGAAGAATGTCCGGTCGATCCGGGTGATGGCCACGCGCCCGAGCCCCGAATTATCGAAGTTCCCCCCTAGCGAATTGTCGGAATAGCCCAGGAACAGAACGGTCCTCGCGTTGAGCTTGTAGGAAAAGAGGAATTGGGTGAACACCCTCCGGCTGCGGGAATCGACCGGGTAAACATACATCGCCGGGTCGCGCTCGAGGTCCTGGTACTGGACGATGGCCCGGACGAAAGCCCGGACGCTGAAGTTATAGATGAACCGTCCCTGGGTCAGATTCACCGTATAGATCGTCCGGCCGCCGGCAAACAGGCGCTCATAATCTTGGGAGGCCGTGACGTTGAAATGCCGGCCCAGGTTGAGCGAAGCCCGGGGGCCGAGGGAGAATTCCTCGGCCGGCCGAACGTTTTCGAAATCGACGGCTTGTCCGACGTTGCCCTCCAGCCCGAATTCCGAGCCGCTGAATGGGCGGATATGGGAATCGAGGTTCATGCTGGCTGTATCGAACGACTGGCCGCTATAGACGATCTTCGAAAGAATCCCGTGGAGGTTGACCTGGGATTCGAGCTGTCCCTGGTATACGAGCCCGACCATGAGGTTCCGGTCGGTCAGGTTCCCCTTGTGATCATAGATCGCCTCGCCCAAGATGCCGACCCGGATGAGGTTGTACCAGCCGCCCGGCTTTCCCCAGAACTGCCGGAACACGGTGCCGGAGATATCGCGGATGTCCACGCGCGGGACGAACCCGTAATCGGCCCGGAAGCCCGGCGTCATGTCCTGGTAGGTGGCGTTGACGATCCAATCGCGCGTCCAGAGCTGATAGCTGGCGCTCAAGGCGTTGCCGCCGAACGGCGTTTCGCTCTGCCCGAAATCCTGCGCCGTCTGGAGCGGATAATCGGTTTCGGAGTGCAGGAATTGAAAAGTCAGGGAGTTCATTTGGTTGAGGCGGAGGAAAGCGTCCACGCCCGCGACATGGTTATAATAGCCGTCCCCCGCCCGGCCCGTGTACAGGACGCCGATGGTCGACATACGGCCGACGTCCTGGCGGGCCCGGAAAACGCCTCCGTAAACGCGCTGGTCGAGCGAACCCTGCCCCGAGCCCTGGTTCGATGGGAAAAGGAGGTTCGTGATCTCGTCCTCGGCGGTGAAGAACCCGACGGCCGTCCCGCCGATCTTTCCGGTCATCTTGGCGCCCCAGGCGGGGTCGGCGACGGTCCGGGTGAAGACGGCCTGGACGGGCGTCAGAAAGAAGTCCGCGCCCTCGAGGAAGAAGGGCCGTTTTTCGGGGTAAAACAGGGCGAAGCGGCGGTTGACCTGGAGTTGGGCGACATCGGCTTCGACCTGGGAGAAATCGGGGTTGGCGGTGGCGTTGAGGATCAGGTTGGGCGTGATGCCCCATTTGGCCGTCAGGCCGGGATCGACCTTGGCCTTTCCTCTCTCCAGGGCGCCGGCCGGATACTCGGCCATGTCCATGGCGTCGGTCCGGCTGCCGGTCAGGGTGGGGTTGAGCTCGACGTTCCGGCTCGGGGTGATGCCCTCGAAGCCGGTCAGCTTATTGAACTGGCAAATAACGCAGGCGACATTCCTCGAGCGGATGTGGGACGTTATCCGGTGCCGGGCGTCCCGCGGCCATGCCCGCTCGGCGCTGAAGCCCCAAGTCTGGGGGCCGTCGGTTTTCTTGAAGCGGAGCTGATTGAAGGGAATGGCAATTTCGATGGCATAGCCCCAGTCCGTGATCTTGCCGGCGGCGTCCCAAATGGCGTCCCAGGAAAAATCTTCATAGCCCTCGGACTCGCTGAAATTGGCGTCGGCCTGCACCCCGAGCGGATTCACCCGGAACTCGAAACCGCGGCGTTCGTCGTTGAACGCGTCGATCATGAAGTTGACGTGGTCGTCCAGGATCAGCCGGTCGGAGTCGTCCCGGTCCATGAGGTGGGCCCGGATCTTCCGCGGCTCGGGGTCGTGACAGCGGAATGCCAAGTAGAGGTTGTGGGTGTCGTAGGTCACGAGGCACTCGGTGCTGACCGGGGCGGGGATATTGTCGCCGGGCGACCATTCGAATAGCAGGGGAATGACCACGGCGGAGGCCCAGGCGTTCTCGTCGAGGTTGCCGTCGATCTTGATAGTGGATGTCGCACTGGTCACCGTGAACCTGGGAGCCTCGACCTTCTGCTTCTCGGTCTGGGGAGCGGCCACCGCCTGGGGCAAGGCCCTGGCCGCGGCTGCCCTCAGAAACATGGCCATGACCGCGATATAGAGCCGGGGCGCGAATTTTCTCATGCAAACTCCTGGCAAGGGAATCCTCCTCTAACTACGGTCCCGCGGCGGCAAAGGTTTCAGCCCCCGACCCGAACCGTCCTCTAGAAGAGCTCGGCGGCCGAGTCGTCCTCCCCGACCTCGCTGTAGCTCAAAGCGGAAACCGGCAGATTGAGGCTGGTAAGCTGAAGCAGGTAGCCGCAGAGGTCGAGCTGGTTTTTGATCAGCCCTTCGAGGACCGTTCCCTCGTCGTCCCGTTCGACGGCCAGTCCCGAGAACAGCCCCGCCGATTGAATATCCAGGCGGCCCCGGACCTCGATCTTGCAGTAATATGGAGTTTGGAGAGGGTTTTCCAGGTGCATCTTCGCCTCCCGCCTTTTAAGGAGCATAAATTATGCCAATCCCTCAGCATTGTGGGACCAGGGGGTCGGGTGTATAAGAGGTTGTCATCCCGTAAACTTCTTTTACTGGATCATATTTGCGTCCATAAACGTCTTGGCGCCCCGGGGCGAATTTAATTTGAGGGAGTTTGTTCCCGCTCCCGATGCCCTGGCGGTCCGAGAGGAGGCGAGCCGATGTCCACCCGAGGAATGCCCGCGGTCGTGGTCCTTGTGCTTTTGGGGATGGTTTCGTGCGCGCCAGCTAAGAAAGTCCCGGCGGCCGCCCCGGCCCCCGCAACGGATTGGGCCTCCAAGCTGCAGGAGGCCGATTCCCTTTACGCCGAGGCCAGCTACCTGGCTCTCGGTCGGGCGCTCCTCGTCCTCCAAAACGTCCTGGCCGTCCCCGAATGGAGGGGAGCCGCCACGGAGCGATACGTCAGGACGGTCCTGGCCTTGGGGCTCCGCGAATGCGAGCTCGGAATGTCAGTCAAGAGGACGCCCGGCCGGCTTTCCAGTCTGGCCGCCGACGAACCGGCGGTCGGCTCGTACGGTCCCTGTGTCGAACTCCTCGGCTACCTCCCGAGCAAGCTCAAGGGCATCGCCGGCGACAACCTGCCTGCCGGCAGAACCCTCGACGAGTATTTCGACTGGATCAATGCCCATGTCCCGGCGCTCGACCAGGATCTCAAGATCCGGGCGGAATCCGACGACCTCGTGGCCTGTTTCCGGGCCGCCCTCCGGGAAACCTTCTCCTTCAAGTTCGCCGATAAGCTCAACGCGGGATACTGTTCCGCTCTGCACCCGGAATCTCGGCTGGCGGAGTTTCAAGATGCCGTTTCTCCGCGTCCGGACCGGGACCGTCTGAACGCGCTCCTCGACCGGAACCCGGAGTTCATAGAGGTCCACTATTACCTGGGCAATCTGGCGCTCGAGGACGGCCGGCTCGTCACAGCCGAACAACACTACCTCAAAGTCTATGACCGTATCCCCGAATCACCCTCGGTCCTCATCTCCCTGGCCAACATCGCATTTCAAATGGAGGAGCTCGAGCCCTGCCTGGAATACAACGAGAAGGCTCTGGCCCTCGTGCCCGCCTATAGGGACGCGCTTCTCGGAAAGGGTATGTGCCTGGGGTATCTCGGCAAGCATCATGAAGCTCTGGAAACCCTCCGGAGGATGCTCGAGCTCGGGACCTACTATCAGGGAGAGGCCCATTACTGGACGGCCTGGAACCTGAACGAACTCGAGCGGCTCGACGAGGCGCGAAAGAGCATCGATGCCGCCAAAATGTTCCTCTTCGGCCAGTCGGACGTGACCACGCTCTCCGGCCTCATCGCTTACAAGCAGGGCCGGCTGGACGACGCCGAGCGGGACCTTCGGGCCTCCCTCAAAAGCGATCCCTCCGACGCCGACGCCGCCTACTACCTCGGCAAGCTCTACGCGGACCGGAAGGATTGGCGGAATTCCGGGGTTTATTTCATGGGCGCCGCGGAGAGCTTCTGGAAAAAAGAGCTCGGCCTCGAGAAGAAGATCGGGGAAATTGAGGAATCAACACTGACCCCGGAGCGGAAAGAGCGGTTGCTCATCAAGAAAAAGCGCCAGATGATTGCGGTCCAGGCCTCAAAAGCGACCTGCCAGTACAATGGAGCGGCCGGTTTCTTCAATGCCGGCAGCCCGCAGCTGGCCCTGGGGCTGGCAGAGCTCTCGGCCGGCCACCCGGCGTTTTCCGAGAGAGCCGCCGCGCTCGTCCGCTTGATAAAGTCGAAGATCCGCGGCGCCGAGCGCTGAAGCTCCACGGACTTGCGCCCGTGGGACCCGACTTGCTTTTTCCGGAGGGATTGCATTAAGGTATATCCTGTGAAACCTGCCGCCGATCGAATCACCCCCCGTGCCGATGGAAGACGTTAGCTGCCTGTCCCACCTCGAATGCGGGCTGTGCGGCGAACGGCTCGAGGCCGACCGGCTGTGGAACCTGTGCCCGAAGTGCGGCAAGCCCCTGCTCGCCCGTTACGATCTTCAGGCCGCAGGCGCCGCGGTCGACCGCGCCGCAATCTCCTGCCGCGGGCCCAACCTGTGGCGGTACCGGGAACTGCTGCCGGTCAGGGACCTCAGGTTCAAACTTTGCCTGGGCGAAGGTTTCACGCCTCTCCTCAACGCCCGGAGACTCGGCCAGGACGCCGGATTCGAGAATCTTTACATCAAAGATGAAGGACTAAACCCGACGGGCTCGTTCAAGGCCCGGGGCCTGTCCGTGGCCGTCTCCCGGGCCTGGGAACTCGGCGTCAAGGCGGTGTCCGTCCCCACGGCCGGGAACGCCGGCTGCGCCATGAGCGCCTATGCCGCGGTGGCGGGGCTCGAAGCTCATGTCTTCATGCCGGCGGACGTCCCCCGGCCCTTCATCAACGAATGCCGGGTCCTCGGCGCCGAAGTGACCCTGATCAACGGCCTGATCACGGACTGCGGGAAAGCGGCCCGGGAAGGCGTCGAAAAATACGGCCGCTTCGATGTCTCCACCCTCAAGGAGCCCTACCGGATCGAAGGGAAGAAAACGATGGGCTACGAGCTGGCCGAACAGATGGGCTGGACCCTGCCCGACGTCATCATCTACCCGACGGGAGGCGGCACGGGGCTGGTCGGGATGTGGAAGGCCTTCGACGAGATGGAAAAGCTGGGCTGGATCGGCGGCAAGAGGCCGCGGATGGTCACCGTTCAGTCCGACGGCTGCGCGCCCATGGTCAAGGCCTTCCGAGAGGGAAAGGAGTTCGCCGAACCGTGGGCGAACGCCCGGACGATCGCGGACGGGATGCGCGTCCCGGCCGCGGTCGGGGATTTCCTCATCCTCAGGGCCCTCAGGGAAAGCCATGGGACGGCCGTCGCCGTCCCGGACGGCGAGATCCTGAGGGGGACCTGGCTCATGGGAAAGACCCAGGGAATTTGGCCGGCCCCGGAGGGCGGGGCGACCCTGGCCGCGCTCCTCGAACTCAGGAAGCAAGGCTGGGTCGGCGAGAACGAAAAGATCGTCCTTTTCAATACGGGAAACGGCGCCAAGTACTCACATATTTGGGATTGAACGTACATCATTCGCGATCATGTCTATCCCTTACTTAAGGAAAATACTGGAAATGAAAAAAAACGCACTCCTTCCTCTGGTTCTCTTGGCTTTCCTGGCTTCGTATGGCGTCTCCGCCGGGGAAACGAAGATCTTGACCAACCATGTCGGGTATGAACCCGCCGGGCCCAAGCTGGCCGTGATTGAGGGCCACGGGGGCGACGTCTTCAGCCGGTTCACGGTCGTCAACTCCTCGACCGGAGAAAAAGTCCTGTCAGGCGTGCCGGGCCACGCCGGCCCCGTCCGAAAATGGAAAGACTGGGACTTTTGGACGATCGACTGGAGCAGCGTCGACCGGGAAGGGTCGTACATCATCGAATGTGTTTCCTCCAATGGGACTTTCCGCTCCCACCCCGTTTCCGTCCTGAAGAACGTCCTCGAGAGAAATACCTTGTCCGACGTCATCTACTATTTCAAGGGCCAGCGGTCGTCCGGCCCCTGGGACAAAGCGGACAAGGCCATGAAATTCGAGGGCAAGGAAGGGACGGTCGACGTCCACGGCGGCTGGTTCGACGCGACGGGAGACTACGGCAAACATCTCTCCCACCTCTCCTTCTCCACGTACTTCAATCCCCAGCAGATCTCCTTGACCGCCTGGAGTCTTTTCCAGTCCCTCAGGGAGATCGACCTGCGGAACGAGCCCTTTTTCAGGCAATACCGGAAGAGGCTCCTCGACGAGGCCCTGTTCGGGGCCGACTATCTGGTCCGGATCAAGAATCCGTCCGGCTCCTTTTACATCACGGTCTCGGGGCGCGGGCCGGAGAAAAAGCCGGAGGACCGCCTGATCTCACCCAAGGCGGAACGGCATATCATCCTGACCGCCGAGACCAAGGACAAGTTCCGTGACTACGGGAAGGAAAAGATCAAGGGTGACGCGGCCTACGAAGCGGCCTACAGAGAGGGGGCCGGGTTGTGCATCGCCGCCCTGGCCATGGCCTCGACGGCCGGCGTTTCGGGAGATTTTTCGAGCGCCGACTACCTCAAGGCCGCCGAGGACGCCTTCGCCTTCCTCGAGACATACAACCTCCGATACACGAATGACGGCCGGGAAAATATCGTCGACGATTACTGCGCCCTGACCGCGGCCACCGAGCTCTTCCGGGCGACAAAGAATCCCAGGTATAAAGCCGCCGCCGACAAGCGCGCCGAGAACCTGATGGCCAGGCTGGCGTCCAGAGGGGCCTGGAATAATTATTGGCGAGCCGACGATGGGGACCGACCGTTTTTCCACCCCGTGGACGCCGGCCTGCCCGTCGTCAGCCTGCTCGAGTACAGCGGGATCGCCGACCCGGGGGCGCAGGCCAAGGTCCTCCTCGCCGTGAAAAGGTCGCTGGCTTTCGAACTCGCCGTGACCGGAGAGGTCACGAATCCCTTCGGCTACAGCCGTCAGCTCGTCCAGAGCAAGACCGGCGCCCGGCGGACGAGCTTCTTTTTCCCCCACGACACCGAAACCGCCCCCTGGTGGCAGGGCGAGAACGCCCGGCTGGGGTCCCAGGCCGCCGCGGCCAGGCTGGCGGCCCGGCATTTCGCCGGCGACGCGGCCTTCCAGGCCGAACTGCAGTCCTTCGGCCGGAACCAGTTGAACTGGATCCTGGGGCTCAACCCGTTCGACGCGTGCATGCTCCATGGCAAGGGCCGGAACAACATCGCTTACATGTTTTTCGACTCCTACGAATACACGAACGCGCCCGGCGGGATCTGCAACGGCGTCACGGCCGGCTATTTGAATGAGGAAGATATCGATTTCGGCCTTCACTACGCCGGGACCGGGAAGGACGACGACTGGAGATGGGCGGAGCAGTGGCTGCCCCACGCGGCCTGGTACCTTTTCGCCGTTTGCCTGGGGGGCAGGTGAGCCTGCCGCCCAAAACGGGGCGGGGGCGAATCCTCCGGCTCTTGACAACATGCCCAATCTTGATATCTTGGTATTCAGTTAAGGATACCCCGGCCTGTCATAGGCGGGACGATGACGGCGAAAAAGGAAGAAATACAAGAGCGGCGATCCACGATCTTTCTTGAAACCGCTTTGCGGCAAAGCCCGAAAGAATCCGGAGGAAGGGGGTCGATATGAAGCGAACACAGGTCAGAGCTCTGGCGGTCTTCTTGGGACTCATCGTGGCGGCGGGGGCGGCCGGCTACGGGGCCGAGGTCAGGCTCGGGGCACATGGCGGTCTCAGCATTCCGGATATCCGCGGGAATCAAACCGACATTTACAGCCGGAATTTCACATCGCGGGAGGGGCCGTTCTTTGGCATTTTCATCGAGACCAGGCTCGACCCCCATTTTTCCCTCGTCGCCGAGCTTAATTACACATCTCAGGGCGGGCTGAGAAAAGGCCTTCAGCCGATCACGATGGACCTTCCGGCCGGGCTGCCCATTCCCCCGGGGACGATCCTCTACGCCAATTTCCGGAACGAGACCATCCTGGACTATCTCGAAGTGCCGATCATGGCGCGGATGACCTTCGGGAACAAGCTCCGCTATTTTATCAATGCCGGGCCTTATGTCGGGATCCTCATCAGGGCCCGGGCCGAAACCAGTGGCACGAGCGCCCTTTACCTGGATGAGGCCGGGACCATGCCCATCATCATTCCCCCCGACACCCAACCTCTGGAGGTCGACCTCGGGGCCAACACCAACGTCAGGGACAGCCTCAAGAGCACGAACATCGGGCTGAGCGGAGGCGGCGGGCTGATGTATCCGGTCGGGCCGGGCGACCTCATCCTGGAGGCCCACTTCCAGCTCGGCCTGACGGTCATCCAGAAAGATGTCGAGACGAGCGGGACAAGCCGGACGGGCGCAGTCGTGGTATCTCTCGGCTATTCGTTTCCCCTGTCCGCGAAAAAATAAGCGCCCGGACGTTTTCGCATCTCCGAGAAGGCTGGCCGGAGCCATGCTATGAAGAGTTTCATCCTGGCGCTCGTCCTGGCCGGGATGAGTCTGCGCCCTGGTTTCGCCTCCGGGTCGCCCAGCCCCGTGCCGGATGGCCCCGCGACGGTCCGGGCCGAGGCCGCCCCGCCCACGGGCGAGGCTGTCCTCCGCCGCCCCAAAACCTGGCGGGCCCTGATCGAAGAGGCCGTCCTCCTGACGGCCTCGACGATCGATTACTGGGAGGCCTACAACAAGTTTTCTGTCGACTGGGAATTCACATGGGCTACCTTCGGCCGGAAATTCTTCACCGCCCAGTCCCCCAAGATGGACTCCAACGCGTTCTGGTATAACTGGTCCCATGCCGGCGCCGGCGCCGGCTACTACAGCATGGCCCGGGGCAACGGCTTCGACAACCGGGTCTCCACCCTTTTTACGTTCATCACGTCCGCCGTTTGGGAATCCGCGACCGAGTGGCGTGAACTGATTGCCATCAACGATATGATATTCACCACCTTCGGCGGGCCGGCCATCGGAGAGCCCCTGTATCAGATCAGCTCGTACTTCAGCCACAGGGCAGGCGTCGTGAACGGCCTGGCCGGCTTTGTGTTCAATCCCGTCCTCGCCGTCAACAACTGGTTCGACCGCCGGAGCGGGCCGGCGGCGAACAGCGTCCCGGACGCCGGCTGGCACCGTTTCAATTTGTACGCCGGCTTGAAGGAGGACAAGGTCTCCCCGGCCGGGACGACCGCCGCGGACCAATCGGGGCTCGGCTACCGCCAGTTCAACCTGGGATTTGATATGGAAACCGACACGTCTCCCGGCGCCGGCCGGGCCAGCAACGACCGGCGCTTCCTTGGCGACACCCTGTCGAGCCGGGCCGCGATGGACCTGAGCTTCAGCTCGGCCGGGATGGAGGAAATCAGGATCCGCACCTCGGCGGTCCTCATTGGGCAGAGTTCATCCTCCGTTGCGCTGGACCCGGAGGGGAGCCTCCGCGGGGGCAGCGTCGTCCTGGGCTACGGCACGGCCTTCGAAATGCTCAAAAAGCGGTCGGTCGCCTGGTATGACGGCAACGATGAAGTCCCGGAGGGGGGGCAGGCCCCGACCGGAGATGCCCGTCTCGTCCGGCCCGCGCCGACCGGGTTCACGGACAAGCTGGCGGTGATCAGTCCGCTGGGCGCCGTGCTCACCCTCAGCCGGTTCGGGACGCGCTTCCACTTGCGTTGGACCTCGGCGGCGTACGGGGATTTCGCCATGGTCAACGCCCTGGCCTACAACAAATTTACGGAAAGTCACGACACCGGCGGCGTCAAAACGACCCTCCTCGACTGGGGATATTATTATGCTCTGGGGATGACGCTCGCGACCGACGCGGCCGTGGATTGGCGCCAATGGCGGTTCCGGGGGGAGGCAAGCTGGCAGTCCTATTATTCGATCCAGGGCCAGGACCGGTATCAATACACGGGGATTGTGACCGACGACTTCAAGCTCCACGACACCCGCCTGTCCTGGCGATTCACGTTCGGATACCGCCTGAGCGGGACGCCGCTCGAACTGGGCCTGGCGGCGGAGGGCATCGGCCGCGCCGGCCGTCTCCCAGGCATCAGCGAGCATTACCGGGAGCTGAGTTTCTTTTATCAGGCCCGCCTGGTCTTCTGACCCCGGCCGTATCTCCCCGGCGCGGAAGGCAGGTTGACTCCGCCGGTTTCCGGGGATATATATCATGAAAACCGAGCGCCGGGCGCCTGAACCGGTGACCCGACAACCCCCAAGGAGGTGGATGTCATGAAAATCCCGAAATCGATGATTCTGGTCTTAGGCTTCGGAGGCATTCTTCTGGTCGTCACCGGCATGCTGCCGGGCCAGGCCGCCGGGAAACCGGCCGGCGACCTCCCCGTCCGATACGAGGAGCTCACGGCTCCGGAGTTCATCCAGGCCGTGGCCCGGGCCCAGTCGACGTGCGTCATCCCCGTGGGCATCCTGGAAAAGCACGGCCCCCATCTCCCCCTGGGCACGGATCTTCTCGACTGCCGGGAGGTTTCGCTACGCGCAGCCAGGAAGGAATACACGATCGTCTTCCCGGAATACTACTTCGGTCAGATCTTCGAGGCCAGGCACCAGCCGGGCACGATCGCCTACAGCACGCATATCATGATCGACCTCCTCCAGGAGACGTGCGACGAGCTGGCCCGCAACGGCATCAAGAAGATCATCATCGTCAACGGCCACGGGGGCAACGACCAGTTCCTCCAGTACTTCTGCCAAGTCCAACTGGCTGCCAAGAAGGATTACATCGTCTATCTCTTCACCCCGTCCGACGACCAGGCCATGGAAGAGCAGCTCAAAAAGTTCCGCAAGACGACGATCGACGGCCACGCCGGCGAGGAGGAGACGTCCACCATGCTGGCCCACCGGCCGGACCTCGTCCATCTCGACCGGGCCAATCTCGAAAGCGGCGACGACCTGATGCGTCTCTCGGGCCTGAAACACGCCTACACGGGGATCTGGTGGTACGCCGGCCAGCCCAACCATTACCGGGGGGACGGGAGCTTCGGCAACAAGGACCTAGGCGAACTGGCCCTCAACCTCGAGTCCGGGCTCCTCGTCGAGATGATCCGCTCCGTCAAGGCCGACAAGGTCGGGCCCGAGCTGCAGAAGCAGTTCTTCGAGAAGACGGATAAACCCTTGGCCACGAAGCAGACGAAATAAAGCCCCGGCCCTATTGAGCCTCTGGTCAACATTTGAACGGGATGCCGCGTTCGTGCTATAAGATACTTCGACAAGGAGGCCGGAATGACCACAGTTTTGAAGGTCGAAGGACTCAAGAAATCCTACGGAACGAAAGAAGCCCTCCGGGGGATCGATTTCGAGGTCCAGGCGGGGGAGATCTTCGCCTTGATCGGCCCCAACGGGGCCGGCAAGACAACGACGCTCCGGATCGTCTCGACGCTCCTCTCGCCCTCGGGCGGGAAGGTGACCCTCCTCGGGTACGACTTGAAGAAGGAGCCCGAAAGAATCAGGGAGAACATCAGCTATTTGCCGGAAGAGGCCGGGGCCTACCGGAACCTCAAGGGGACGGACTATCTCAAATTCATGGCCAACTTCTACGCGGATACGCAGGAGAAAACCGAGGAGATGGTGAAAAGGGCCCGGGACATCGCGGAGCTGGGGGGGGCACTAGGCGACAAGGTCGGGACCTACAGCAAGGGCATGGTCCGGAAACTGCTGCTCGCCCGGGCCCTGATGACCAAGCCCAAGATGGCCATCCTGGACGAGCCGACCTCGGGCCTCGACGTCATCAACTCGCTCGAGATCCGGGAAATCATCAAGAAATTCGCCAAGGAGGGGATCTCCGTCCTGCTCTCCTCCCACAACATGCTGGAGATCGAGTTCCTGTCCGACCGGGTGGCCCTCATCGACAAGGGTGTGATCCTCGACGCGGGGACCTCCGGAGGGCTCAAGGATAAGTATCAGGCGCCGAACCTCGAGGTTGTTTTCAGGAGTGCCGTCAGATGAAAAAGTTCACCAACCTCCTCGTCAAGGAAATCCGGGAGCTCGTCAACAAGCAGCTTATTGTTTCCCTGGTCATGACCATGACCATCTTTTATTTCGTCGGCAACCTGGCCAAGACGGAGATGAAGAAGGCCGCCGCAACGCAGAAGATTTCCGTCATGGACCTGGACGAGTCCGATGTCTCGCGGGGCCTTACGGCCGGTCTGAAGACGGCCAATTTCGAGATTGAAAGCATCCCGGGGAAAAACCCCGAGGCGGCCGTCCAGGCGGCCAAGCAAGGAGAGACCTACCTTCTCCTCGTCATCCCCGCGGGGTTCGGAGAGTCCATCGTCCGCCTCGAACCCAGGGAGATCTCGACCTACACGTTCCTCCGGAGCTTTTCGGTCGGCGGCATCAGGAAGTCCGAGATTCTCAGGGCCGTCATCTCGGCCACCAACAACTATCTCAGTAACGACATCCTCAAGAAAAAGGTTCCCGACGTCCCGCCCGACATCCTGAAAAGCCCGATCAAGACCAAGGACTTCGTCATCGTCAAGGATAGAATGGCCGAAGGCTCGGCCTCGGCCATCTCGGGATTCGTCTGGTCCCAGTCCTTCATCATTCCGATCATCCTCTTCATGATCATCATGTACTCCTCACAAATGGTCATCTCGGCCGTGGCCATGGAGAAGCAGAACAAGACCCTGGAAACCCTGCTGACGGTCCCCATCCCGCGGACGTCCATCGTGACGACCAAGATGCTGGCGGCCGGTATCGTGGGTCTGTTGTCGGCAGCCATTTACATGATCGGCATGAAGTCGTTCATGGGAGGGATGACGGGGGGCATCGGCTCCAGCACCATCGTTAGCGGGGTCATTAAGCAGCTTGGACTGACCCTGGCCGGCCGGGGCTACGTGCTGCTTGGGATCTCCCTGTTCTTCGCCATCCTCTGCGGCCTGGCCATGGCCATGATCCTCGGTGTCCTGGCCGAGGATTTCCGGAGCGCCCAGACCCTGATACTGCCCCTTATGCTGATGATCCTTATCCCCTATCTCCTCTCTTTCTTCGCCGACGTCCAAACGCTGCCGCTGCCGGTCAAAATCCTGATCCTGGCTATCCCTTTCTCCCATCCTTTCCTGGCCACGCCGAATATCATGCTGGGCCATTATTCGGCGGTCCTATACGGAATCCTCTATATGGCCGTCGTCTTTTTCGTCCTTGTTTTTATCGCGGCCAGGATCTTCTCCACGGACCGGGTGCTGACTATGAAACTCAGGTGGGGAAAAAAGAAAGTCGTCCTATAAAAGGGGAGACGGCGCGTTAGACTTTTTCATTGGCCGCGGGAGGCGGAATAAAGGACCATTCCGAAGCCGACGTTTTTGGCTATTTGATTTATATACAATAAGTTATTGAGGCCCGGCCCGGGGGTTCGACACCGGAGCCGCCCGGGCGACATCATCCGTCGAATCACCCTTAGAGGCGATTGACGAGAGTCCCCCCTTCCGGGAAGATGGAAGCCTGACGAGAATAGCCTTGGGAGATCGCGGCATGAACAAGCGCAAAGAAAAGAGGATCGCGGAACGAAACACCGTCGTCATCAAGTCCTTCGGCGACGGCAACGGCAACGGCCCCACGTCCAGCCTGAGCGCCAACGCCTATACTTATGACTTGTCGCTGGGCGGAACAAGATTGTTCACGGACAAGCCGTTCGCCGTGGGCACGGTCATCCGGATCGTTATCGAGCTTGCCAGGACGTGCCAGTCCATCCAGGTGGACGGCGAGGTCAAGTGGGTGAGGGAAAACCAGGCCGACGGGGTGCACGAGATCGGCGTGGAATTCCTCCACGCCATTTCCCAGACGATCCTGACCCTCATCCGGCACCTTTACAGCGCCGGGACGGAGATCCCCACGTCAGTCACGACGCTCGGCGTGCCTCCGGACTGAAGCTCCCCGGACAATCCTTCATTTGAGCCACTGGTCGAGCCAGGCGATCACCGTTTCGTGCCAAAGGATGGAGTTCGCCGGCTTGATGATCCAGTGATTCTCGTCCGGAAAGTACAGGAACTTGCTCGGGATGCCGCGTCTCTGCAGGGCGTTGAAGCTCGACATCCCTTGGGTGTCCACGACCCGGAAATCCTGGCCGCCGTGGACGATGAGCATGGGCGTTTTCCAGTTCTTGACGAAGTTCGCCGGGTTGTGCTTTTCGTAGCCCTCCGGGTTGTCCCAGGGTGTTCCCAGGTGGTCCCATTCCGGGAACCATAACTCCTCGGTATCGAAGTAGGCCGCCCGTTCGTCCAGGTTGCCGTCGTGGCTCACCAGGCACTTGAAGCGGTCGGGCCAGTTGCCGGCGATCCAGTTGATCATATAGCCGCCGTAGGAAGCGCCCAAGGCCCCCACCTTGTCCGCGTCCATCCAGGGGTATTTCTTCAGGGCCGCGGCCAGGCCCTTCTTCAGGTCCTCGAGCGGCTTCCCGCCCCAGTCGCCGCGGATGGAATCGCAGAACGCCTGGCCGTAGCCGGTCGAGCCGTGGAAGTCGACCATGACGGCGGCGTATCCAGCCCCGGCATAGGCCTGCGGGTTCCAGCGGTAATGGAAATCGTTGCCGAAGGAGCCCTGCGGCCCGCCGTGGATCAGGAACGCCACGGGGTATTTCCTGGCCGGGTTGAAGTCCACGGGCTTGACGATGATGCCGTAAACGGTTTCGTTGTTCCAACCCGCGAAGCTGAACGGCTCGAAATCGCCCAGGCGGGCGGCGGCCACCTTCACGGCGTTCGTCCGGGTGATCGCTTTCTCATCGCTCCCGTCGTTCGCGACGGAATAGATCTCCGTCGGAGACTTCAGCGTGTTTCTCTCGAAAATGACGCGGTCCCCGGCGGATTCGAATCCCGCCACGGTCCCCTGGCCGACGACCGCCGCGGCCTTGCCGGTCGCGAGGTCGACGGCATAGAGCGCCGTCTGGCCCTTGTCCGGAGCGGTGACCAGGATTTTCGTCCCGTCGCGCGACCAGCCCATGGACGCGACCGAATAATCCCAGGCTTCCGTCAGGACCCGTCCCTTGTCGTGTCCCGCGGGCCAGGGCATCAGCATGATTCGGAAGCGGTCGGCTTCGTATCCCGGACGTGACATGGCCAAGTAGGCCAGCGTTTTTCCGTCAGGCGAAAAAACAGGGGTCGCATCCCAGGCCTTATTGGCGGCCGTAACGCTCCGCGGCGGCCGGGACCCGTCAACCGGCACATAGAAGAGATCGTAGTTCGTCGACCAGGCCTCCTCCCGGCCGGCGTCCCGGGCCGTGAATACGAGGCCCGTTCCATCGGGCGTGAAGGCGATGTCCTCCGGACCGCCGAAGGGCTTTCCCGGGGTGTCGGCGTCCATGGCGGGCATGAGGTCTCTCGCATTCCCCCCGGCCGACGGCAGCACGAAAAGGTGCGAGCGGCGCCCGTCGCTCCACGTATCCCAATGCCGGATGAAAAGTCTGTCATACAGACGCCCCGTGGCCATTCGTTTCTCCGCGGCCGCGATCTTCCCGGCGGTCTCTTCGACGCTCCGGCCGGGAAAAACCTCCATAGCGACGGCCAGGCTCTTTCCGTCGGGCGAGACGAGGAGCGCCCCGACGTCGAGCGGGAAATTCGTTATCTGCTGGGCCTCCCCCCCGTCGAGACGGATGCGCCAGACCTGGGACGACCCGGAGCGCGTCGAAAGGAAGACGACGCTCTTCCCGTCAGGCGTCCAGCGGGCGTTGAAATCGGCGGCCGGGTGCGAGGTCAGCCGGCGGAGGTTCTGGCCGTCGGTGCCGACGAGCCAGATGTCCGTCCGGCCCCGGTTCGCCTCGAGGTCGGTCGTCCGGAGGTTGAAAATGGCCCAGCGGCCGTCGGGCGATACCCGCGAATCTGAAATGCGGTCCATGGCGAGCATGTCATGGATGGAGAAGGGATGAGTTCCGGCGGCCTGGGGCGGGGTTCCGGGGACCGCGGCGAGGCTTCCCGCGCTCCCCAGCCCGAGCCATGACCCTCCAAGGAACAAGATAACGAAAGCGCAAGTCAAGGCGGTGCGACGCATGATACTACCTCCGAGGAGAATTCAGGCCGTCCAGTTCGCCCGGTCCTGACGGTCGAGGCGGATCGCCGTCCGGATGGACAACACGATGAAAACGGTCATCAGCCCGGCGCCGGCGGCGAACGCCAGCACGTCAGTGGTCGTAAATCCGTATCCGAAAGCCCTGAAGAGGACCGGGTTCCAGAAGGCCCCGGCCGTGGTGATGGCCATGTAGACGACGCGCAGCTCGGTCGGGCCGATGCGCCCGTACGAGATCTTGAAGACGTGGTCGACGTAGGCCTCGATGTGGGCGTAGACGTTCATCAGGAGGTAGCCCATGGCGACCGACAGGCCGACCCCCAGGTGGACGAGCGGTGAAAGGGCCAGGCCCACCGAAATGAGGGCGACCGTGAACGCGTCGCAGACGTGGTCGACGAAATAGCCGAACTTTTCGCGCTCGCGGTGACGGACCCGGGCCAGCGTTCCGTCGAGGCTGTCGGCCCACCAGTGGAGGACGAACCCGGCGTTGCTCAGCATGATCCACCACCGCGAGGACCGGAGGAGCATGAAGCCGGCGAAGATGACGAAGCCGGCGAAAATCCCGAGAACCGTGAGATGGTCCGAGTTGACCCACGGGGGCAGGGCCCGGGCCATCCTGGGCAGGACGCGTTTTTCCCACGGACCCGTCAGCGTTTCGATGACGCGTTCCGCCCTTTTTTCTGTCTCCATACCGGAAGTCTCCATTTTGCCCGACCCGATTCTAGCACAGATCCGGGTTTGGGTTTCAGATAATCGTGAAGCAGGGGGATGACGGCCAGGGCCAGCAGCACGAGGAACAGGCCGATGATCAGCCAGTCCGGAAGACGGAATTTATTGCCGATGAGGGCCAGAATGTAAAACCTGGGAAAGCGCGAGAGAAGGACGGCCAGGGCGTAAAGCGGCAGAGGGTAGCGGGCCAGCACAACCAGAAACCGGAACGGATAGAACGGCACGGGCGTCAGCCCCGCGACCCAGAGCGTGGGGAAAGGCGCCTTCCGGAAAACCGCGACCAACCGGACGACGAGCCGGCCGGCGCTGATCCGCTGGAAGGTTCTGAGGTCGGCCAGGTACTTGAAAATCGAGTAGTTGATGATCTCCGTGATCAGGGTGCCAGCCGTCGCCACGAGCGCCGTCGTCCAGGCCGGATAGAACTTGCCGAAATAGAGGATCACAGGCTCGTGAGGAACGGCGGCCAGGACGAACTGCGACGGAAAACAATAAAAGAAAAGAACCCAGAGACTCTTGCTGTGCCGCACGGCCGCCGAGGTCACCCAGATGGCGAGCAGGGCGAGGACGAAGATCACTTCGACGATGATGATGAACGCCCGGAGACGCCGGCGGGGGGGGGATGAGCCGTCGATCCCGAGGGCCTGCGGGCTGGCCTTTTCGGGCTCGCTCGTGGGCGGGCGTTCCCCGTTCGGAAACGCCATCCCAGCGTTTGGGGCGGGTTCGGGGCCGGGGCCGCCGGCCGTCATCACGTCGTCCACGCGTCCTTTCTATCGGACCTGGGGAGGCATGAGCCGGGTCAGCCTTTTGGAGGCGGCCTTGAGGGCCGGGAGCTTGGCGCTCTGGCCCTCCTCGAGGCCCCTCCAGATCGTGCAGAGGTGCCCGAGCATCCGGTCCGACTTATATGTCCATGAATAATCGATCAGGCTCCTGACGGCCTTGGGGTCCCGGTAGCTCGTCGGCAAGACCCGGAAACCCTTCTCCAGGAACAAGGGCACGGACGGAAACCCGTAAGTCCTCATGTCCTCGTAGGCCCGCTCATAATGCCAATCGCAGATGATGATGTCTTTCGGGACGAGGTCGATGGCCGGATAGGTCGCGTTCTTCGACGCTTCCCACAGGCCGTAACCGGTTTCCGCCCCGTCCAGGAGCCGGTCGCCCCACATCATCATCTCCTTGCCGCGGGTTTTCACGATGTGGCCGTAGGCGTCGTTAACCGCTTTGGCGAAGAGCCGGGCCGGGGCCTGGCCCCGGCACCTGGGGCAGGCGTCGTCGCCGATGATGAAGACTTCGTCCATCCCCACATGGAGGGCGTCGGCCTCGAAGATGTCGATGAGTTCGTCGTAGAGAGCGAAGATGATGGGGTTGAGGTCCGGGTGAAGAGGGCACCAGCTCCGGCAGTAGAGGTCGAAGCCCGACTCGTCCTTACCCTTGTTCCCCGGGTATTTCCCCGGCGATTCATCGAACTGGGGGTACTTGACGAGCAGGGGGTAGGTCTTGGATTCCCAGGACTGGTGTCCGAGACTCTGGAACTCCGGGACGAGCCTGATTTTGTATTGCCGGCAGAGGCCGACAATCTGCTTGACCGTCTCCCGGGAAATGGGATCCTCGGTCCTGAGCTCCGGGTGGGAAACGTACTCGTAGTTGTAATCAATCTCGGCGACGATCAGGTTGACGCCGAGCTTAGCCAGGGCGGGGATTTCGGAGATGAGCCCCGCGGCGTCGGCCCTTTTCTCGACCATCACATGGAAGCCGAACCAAAGCGGCCGGCGCGGCCCGGGCACGGTCGAGGGTGCCGGGGCGCAGGCTTGGCCGGTCAGGATAGTCGCGGCAAGCAAAGGCAAAAACGCGCGCAGAACGGACCTCTTCATATCAAACCTCGCTTGTGAAACAGAACAATGTCGGGCCGCATGGCCGGCCCTGATTATTCCTCAAGTGCCCCGGATTATCAAGAGGAGGTATGGTCGTGGACGATCCGCCAGCCCTCGGCGGTGCGCTTGAGGATCAGCGTAAAAACCCCTTCTTTCAGAGATCCGTCGAGGTCGAGCTTGAAGCGGCCGAGGACGAAGGCCGAATCCGGAGACAGGATGTGGACCGCGAGGTCGGCGAATTCGAGCTTGCCCATCTTTCCGGACGGGTACGTCTTCTTGTAGCGGGCGAGGACTTCGCTCCAGCCGTGCGTCCGCTTGTTTGCCGACTGAAAGGTTAGGTCCCCGGACTTCCAGTAGAAGGCCATGAAGCCGTCGATGTCGCCCCGGTTCCAGGCGGCCTGCTGAAGGTCGAGGACGGCCATGATTTCCTTCTCCGCGGCCGGCGGAGCCTGGCCGAACGCCGCCGCCCCCAGGACGATCATCACGAGGATCAGGGTGCCCGTTCTTTTCATATCACCTCTCCGTTTATCTCTGGAGCTATCCAACCACTTTACACTTTTTTCCGGCAAACTCATACGGGCGGCGAACGGGGGTATGGACGCGGGGCGGCTGAGGCGTCAGCCGGCTTGACAACCGGCCCCCGCGGGCGATATCTTCAGGGGCATACGAGCGGCCGGGAGCCGCCCGAAGGAGGTCACGTGCGTAGACCCGATCACCGGCAGAAACCACCGCTGACAGGCTGTGCCGCCCACGGAATGACACGGCGACGGTTCCTGGGAGGCTGCGCGGCGTGCGCCGGAGCGGCGGGCCTGATGGCGGCGCCGTCCTGGCTGAAGGCGGCGCGTACCGCCTCCGGAGCGAACGGCAAGCTCAGGATCCGGACCCTGTATGCGCTCCACGCCCCCGTCCAGGACGGACCGGACTGGCCGAACAAGGGCTTCGATTTCCGGCCGGTCATGGAAAAGTATAACACCGAACTGGCCGGGCGCTTCCCCGGCATCAGCTTTATTCCGACTCTGGCCACGGGGCCGGCCCAAGCCCAAAAGGCCCTCGATGAGGACAAGACCTCTCCGGTCGACGGATACCTTGTTTTTCAGATGAACTGCTGGAACCAGGTCGTACAGACCGTCGCCGGCTCGGGCAAACCGGTGCTCTACGTCGATTTTCCCTATGCCGGAAGCGGAGGTTTCCTCGTCTACACGGCGGCCTTACTCCGCTCAGGAGCGCGCAACGTGGGTTTCGTCTCGTCCTCGAAAAGCGAGGACCTGGTCGACGCGGTCCGCTGCTTCGAGCAGGCCGGCGCGCGGGACGCGGGATTCGATTTCGCCGCCGCGACGGCCCAGGTCCGCAAGTGGCGGACGCCCGGCCCCTGGGACGTCACGGGCAAGGCCGACAGGCTTGAGACGCTGCCGACGGCCGAAACGGTCCGGCTGACGAAGGAAGCGAAGCTCCTGGCCGTCCGGGACGACAAGGCGGGCCCGGCGGTCAGCGTGATGGGCGTTCCCGTCATCCAAATCCCTTTCGCGGACGTCAACCAGGCCTGGGCCGCCGCGGACAAGGACGAGGCGCGGACCATCGCCGACCGGTGGTCGAAGACCGCCGTCGCGGTCCAGGACGTGGGCCGCGACGAGCTGGTCAACTCGGCCGCGATGTACATCGGCATGAAGGCGGTCCTTAAGAAGCACGGGGCTCACGGCATCACGGTCAATTGCCTGGGCGGTTTCTACGGCAACCATATCCATGCCTATCCCTGCCTGGGTTTCCACGAGCTGAACAACGAAGGCCTCGTGGGCGGCTGCGAATGCGACGTTCCCTCGGCGGCGGCCATGACCGTGTTCGGGATCATGACCAAGGGCCGGCCGGGCATGATCTCCGACCCCGTCATCGACAGCTCGGAGCGTCATATCATCTACGCCCACTGCGTGGCCTCGAACCGCGTCTTCGGGCCGCGCGGCCCCGCCAACGCGTTTGAGATCCTGACCCATTCCGAGGACAGGCAGGGGGCTTCGGTCCGCTCGCTCATGCCGTCGGGCTACATGACGACGACGGTCGAGATTTCGGAGGACCGCAGGGAAATCCTCTTCCACCGCGGCAAGGCCGTCGGCAACGATCCCAACGACCGGGCCTGCCGGACGAAGCTCGTCGCCGAGCCGCTCGGGGATTTCGAGAAACTGTTCACCATGTGGGATAAGTGGGGCTGGCACCGGGTCACGTTTTATGGCGACCTCAAGGAGCCGGTCTACGCCCTGGCCGAGGCGATCGGCTGGAAGGTCGTCGAAGAGGCCTGAGTCCCGGACTTGCGCAACTGGGTCCCCCCGCAGCGGCCCGCCCGGCGGACGGATCAGCCCCCGGAGGGGACTTTGCATGACGCGATCAGCTCAGTCAGCTGTTTCTCCTTGAGGCCGGAAAGGTGCTTCCCGTCGAGCCGCCGGACGACCGCGCCGTTCTTGAAGAACAGCACCGTGGGGTAGACTTCGACCCCGTGCTCCTTAAAAAGGTCCTCGTTGCCGTCGAGGACGACCCGGACAAATTCCCGCTCCCGGCCGGCCGCATGCTTCTCGTAAACGGGCAGGAAGGCCATGGAGAACGGGCACCAAGACGCGTAAAAAAGGACGAAAACGCCCTGGCCGGAGTTCGCGAAGTCCCGAAGTTCCAGTGGGCTGCAAAGCTTGCTCATGTTTCACACTTTCCATCAGGCGGATTCGGAGGAGGCATTATAGGCCGGCGGCCAAATGGGGTCAAGAATCCTGGCCGTGACGGCGCCGCGTGTCCGGCAGCCGGACCGGGCCGCATCAGCGCTGCCAAAGGATCTGGCCGGCCTCGAGCGGCACCCGGACCCCGGGGAACCGGGGGAATACCCGGACGGTGTAGTCGGATAACGGACGCGTTGCGGGCACGCGGGCGACGAAGGAGAAACCGTTCCCCGCCGCCAGCCGGGTCCCGCGCTGCATCGCCTGCCGCGCCGGCTCTTTTCCATCGGCCCCGTCGGCGTAGAGTTCGACGTCGATCCATTCGGGGTCAATGTTGCCGAGGTGGACCTGGGCTTCGACGAGGAGGGTCCCCCCGTCTTGCGTTGCCTGAACGTCCCCAAGCCTCAGGTTCGCCCAACCGCGGTCGAGGTCATCCCGCCACATCGCGATCCTAGCGCCCCCAGCGCCTTTGCGGGCGGTGCGCCTCCGGAACTCGGCGGCGGCCGGGAGATAATATTCCTCCGCGTACTGACGGACGGTGCGGTTGGCGGAAAATCGGGGCGTCAAACGGGCCATGCTGTTGCGGATCCGGGCGACCCAGGCCGAGGCTACCCCGGCCGCATCCCGGTCATAGAACTCAGGGATCACTTCGTTCTCGAGCAGGGCATAAAGGGCCTCGGCTTCGGCGGCGTCCCAGCCCGGATCTTCGCCGTGCTCCCCACCGTCCCCCAGGGCCCAGCCCAGGTCCGGCTCGTAAGCCTCCGCCCACCAGCCGTCCAGCTCCGAAAGATTCAGGCCCCCATTGACGAGCACCTTCATCCCGCTCGTGCCGCAGGCCTCCCAAGGTCTCCGGGGCGTATTGATCCAGACGTCCACGCCCTGAACGAGACGCCCGGTCAGAAGCATGTCGTAGTCGCTGAGAAAAATCACGTTCTTTTCCGCCTTGTTCGTTCTGATGAAGTTCGTCCAGTCCTGGATCATGGCCTGCCCTTCGAGGTCGGCCGGGTGGGCTTTGCCGGCGATGATGAGCTGCACCGGCCGGGCGGGGTCACCGAGGAGGCGCAGAAGCCTCCCGGGATCGTGAAGGAGGAGGTTCGGCCGCTTGTAGGCAGTGAAGCGGCGGGCGAAACCCAGAGTCAGGGCGTCGGAGTTGAAAACCGTTTTCGCTTGCTCGACATCCCCGGGCAGCCCGCCGGACATTTCGACCTGGCGCGACAGCCGCTCGCGGACGTAGGCCACGAGGGATTTGCGGCAGTCGGCGCGGAGCCGCCACAGGTCGGCGTCGGAGACCTGAGCCATTTGGGCCTCGAGATCCTCCGTTTGATCGAGCCAGCGTTTCTTCGTGCACTTTTTCGTCCACAGCTCGTCGGCCTCCGGCGAGTCCCAGGTCGCCATATGGACTCCGTTGGTCACATGACCCACCGGGACGTCGGCCTCCGGCCAGCGCGGGAACAGGACCTGGAAGAGGCGACGGCTCACCTGGCCGTGGAGGCGGCTCACGCCGTTGACGGCCCCGCTTCCCCGGATGGCGAGATAGGCCATGTTAAAAGGCTCTTCCGGGTCATCGGAGTTCAGCCGGCCTAGGCCGAGAAGGTCGCGGACCGTGATGCCGAGAACGTCCGTGGCATATCGCCCGAGGTAGTGGGTGATGAGGGCCGGTGAGAAACGGTCGAAGCCGACCGCCACCGGAGTGTGGGTCGTGAAGAGGTTGCCGGCCCGCGTCGCCGCCAGGGCGGCGTCGAAGGGACGCCCGGTCTCCTCCATGAAAATCCGGGCCCTCTCCAGGGCCGCGAAAGCGGCGTGCCCTTCGTTCAAGTGGCAGACTTCCGGTTTGATGCCGAGGGCTTTGAGAAGCCGCCATCCGCCGATGCCGAGGACCAGCTCCTGGTTCAGCCGCATATCGGCCCCGCCGCCGTAGAGCTCGCTCGTGATCCCGCGGCGGGCCGGAAGGTTCGCCGGGTCATTGCTGTCCAAGAGATAGAGCTTGACCCGTCCGACCTGGACCTGCCAGACGCGCAGCCAGACGGAGTATCCGGGGAGCGCGAGCTCGAAACGCAGCCATTCCCCGTTTGTTTCGCGAACGGGCGTCAAGGGCAGCTGCCCGGGATCGTTGTAAGGGAAATAGGCCTGCTGGGCGCCATCCTTGTCAATCACCTGCCGAAAATAGCCCTGCTGGTACAGGAGCCCGACGCCGACGACCGGCAGGCCGAGTTCGCCCGCGGTCTTGAGCTGGTCGCCGGCCACGTTGCCCAGGCCGCCTGAATAGATCGGGAGGGCCTCGCTCAGCATGAACTCCATGCTGAA